>OLRA01000444.1_pt1 | contig 56882 bp, 45 predicted proteins | sample 1673011 | NCBI WGS metagenome assembly OLRA01 (sample SAMEA3136746, study PRJEB25190) | human gut metagenome | reverse complement strand
CGTTCTTTCCCCCATTTCTTCCGCTGTTGGAAGAAATGGGGCCGTCGGAGACAAAAGAAACGCTCGCGCCGTGGCGCGAAATAGCCCCTGACGCTGCGGCGGGATGGGGGACGAGGGACACCTCATCCGTCACGGCTTCGCCGCGCCACCTGTCTCCCTGCGGGTCGGTCGGTCCGCGGATCTGACAGGCCACCGGCCTGTCATTCAATACCGCGGACCCATCAAGGGGGAAGGCTTTGGGGGATGGCGGTAGGAGCGAAAAACGCCTGCCGTGGCTGAAGCAAGCGGCCGCGTCAGCCTCCGCGCCGGTGAACGTACACGCAGTCCTTTTGACCGACAACGATAACAAAGGGCTCTGTCCGCGAGAATACGCGGGAAATCGCTGTTGGGCATAGCGCGCTGAGGAAGTGCAGAAACGCAGTTTCTGCCGGCGTTCTTTCCCCCATTTCTTCCGCTGTTGGAAGAAATGGGGCCGTCGGAGACAAAGAAAGCGCTCGCGCCAGGGGGCGCGAAATAGCCCCTGCGCCGGCTGCGGGCGGGGGACGAAAAAAGGACCGGCGGGGCCGGTCCTTTTGTGTTTTTTTGGGCTGTGCGGCTCACTGCGCTTTGCTTTGCAGCTTTTGGAGCATGGCGGTGAATTCGGGCGGCAGGGGGCAGTGGAGCTCCACCGGTTCGCCGGTGCGGGGATGGATGAAGCGCAGGCCGGTGGCGTGGAGGCACTGGCCGGTGAGGCCGGGGACCGGCTTTTTGGCGCCGTAGACCGTGTCGCCCAGGATGGGGTGGCCGATGTAGGCCATGTGGACGCGGATCTGGTGGGTGCGGCCGGTCTCCAGGCGGCAGCGCAGGTGGGTGACACCGGGGTAACGGGCGACGACCTCCCAGTGGGTGACGGCACGGCGGCCGGTGGGGACCACGGCCATCTTTTTCCGGTCGGCGCTGCTGCGGCCGATGGGGGCGTCCACAGTGCCGCTGTCCTGCTTCATATTGCCGGTCACCAGGCACTCGTAGGTGCGGGAGAGGGAGTGGTCCTTCAGCTGCGCGCTGAGGGCCAGGTGGGCGGCGTCGTTTTTGGCGGCGATGATGAGGCCGCTGGTATCGCGGTCGATGCGGTGGACGATGCCGGGGCGCTTTTCGCCGCCGATGCCGGAGAGACTGTCGCCGCAGTGGTGGAGCAGGGCGTTGACCAGGGTGCCGTCCGGGTGGCCGGGGGCCGGATGGACCACCAGGCCCGTGGGCTTGTTGACCACGATGACGTCGTCGTCCTCGTAGACCACGTCCAGGGGGATGTCCTGGGGGGGCAGGGCCGTCTCGCGGAGCTGGGGAACGTCCACGGTGACCGTCTCACCGCCGGAGAGGCGGGCGCTTTTAGCGGCGGGCTTGCCGTTGACACGGACGCGGCCCTCGGCGATCAGGCGGGCGGCCTGGGAACGGGTCAGCGCGCCGTCGGCGGAGAGGAAGGCGTCCAGGCGGACGCCGGCGTGTTCAGTTGCGGCTGTCAGCTCCCGCGTCATGGTCAGGCTCCTTTTTCGGCTTGTCGTATTTGTCGTAGAACCACAGGTAGTACACCGCGCCCAGCAGGACGCCGATGACCACGAAGATATCCGCCAGGTTGAAGATGGGGTAGGACATGAATTCCAGGTCAAACATATCCACCACGTAGCCGCGGCAGAGACGGTCGATCATGTTGCCTGCGCCGCCGCCAAGCACCAGCATGGCGGACGTAAGGCCCAGGGGGTGGCGGACGATCTTCTTTACCACCAGATAGACCACGGCGGCCATCAGGACGATGGTGACGGCGGCCAGAAGGCCGGTCTTGCCGGAGAAGCTGCTCCAGGCAGCGCCGGTGTTGTGCAGGCGGGTGAGCCGGACGATGCCCGGCAGCAGCGGGGCCGACTGGCCCACGTCCAGGTGGGAGGTGACCCACCACTTGAGAAGCTGGTCGCCGCCGATGCAGACGGCCAGCAGGATGACATACCACATAGTGTTTCCTCCGGGAGAATGTACTGCTGTTATGATAGACTATTTGGGCGGGGATTGCAACCGGAAAAGAAAAACGCCCCGAGGGGGGGGCGCTGCGAGGGACGGGAAAGGGGCGCCGGGAGGTCAGTCCTCCGGGAAGCCGGGCTTCATGCGGAAGGTGTAGGTGCCGTCAGCGCAGAGGGTATCCTGACTGTCGGTGACCCAGGCGTGCATGACCACCAGGGTGCGGCCCATGTGGATGGCCTGAGCGTGGCCGCAGAGGACGTCGCCCTGGGCGATGCCCAGGAAGCGGGTCTCGCAGTTCACCGTAAGGCCGCGGCTGCCCCGGGTGCAGGCGGCGGCGCCGGCCACCTGGTCCAGCAGGGTGCAGTACACGCCGCCGTGGACGATGCCCAGGGGGTTCAGGTGGCCGGCGGTCAGGCGGACCTCGCCCTCGGCACCGCCGTCGGACAGGGATGTCAGGCGGATGCCGTTTTCCACATTGAAGCTGCCGGGGAGGTTGGCCCGGCGGAGGATGGTGTCAAAAAGGGATTGTTGTTCTTCGTGGGTCATGCGGCGGCCTCCATGGCGGTGTCGGCGGGGGTATCCTCCAGCTTGACCAGCTCGCCCAGGACCACATAGCGGTAGTTGGCCGCCTCGTAGGAGCAGGTGCAGAGGGTCACGATCTGGCCGGAGGGGACGCCCTTGCCGGAGTAGAAGGTGGAATTATTGATGAAGCGCTGGAGCTGGTCGGCGGAGAGAGAGGTGCTGAACACCTCGTGGGTGCCGGGGACAACGATGCCGGCGAACAGGTCTACCCGGTACTTGCCGGCGTTGGTGTAGAGGAAAAAGTAGGGGTGGGCGTCGTAGTACCACTGCTGCTTATAGTTGGAGATGGAGGCGAACATGGAGCCGTCGGACATATGGTGGCCATAGAGCACGTTGTTGTGGCCGGAGAAGTCGCTGGGCACGCGGGCGTCCAGGAAGATGGTGCCGTATTCGCTGTAATTGCCGTACAGGTCGTGGTGGAGGTAATACTCGTTGTTGCCGTCGTAGGCGATGGGGTAGCTGATGGGGGTGCCGGGGCTGTAGACGTAGCCGATGATGTCGTTGTAGTGGCTCTGCCACCAGCTCAGGTCGATGCCCTTGGGGCCGGTCTGGCGCTCGATCTCCCGCTGGAGGTCGGCCCTGGTCTGGGCGATCATGGCGGCGGCGTCCGTCTCCGGGGTCATAGCGGCGGCCAGGTCCTCCACGGAGGGAAGGGCCTTCAGCAGGGCCACGGCCTGGGCCGGTGCGGCGGAGGAAACGGTTTTGGCCGCGGCGGTGGGGACGGCGTCGACGGCCAGCAGGTACAGCGGCACGCCGAGGACCAGCGCCAGCAGCGCGGCGAGGATGCGGTTTTTCATATATGGAGCTCTCCCCTTCTGTCGGTTTGGGAATACACAATGGAAATATTATACTTGCATGGATGGTGTATCGTCAAGGAAAAATATGGGCGCTTGACAAGTTTTGACAGCGGAAGGGGAAACGCAAAAAAGAGACAGCCGCAAGGCTGTCTCTTTTTGTGCTGTGAGGAGATACGGCTTATTTGTCGTACATATCGATGAGCTTGAGCAGGTGCTCGTAGCGGGCCTTGGCCTCGTCCTCGTTGCGCTTGAACAGCACGTCCGCACGCTCGGGGAACTCGCGGGTCAGGCGGGAGTAGCGGGCCTCGTTCATCAGGAACTCCTGATAGCCGCCGGCAGGGGCCTTGGAGTCCAGGGTGAACTTCTTGTCGCCGCCGTCGGGATTGTAGCGGAACAGGTTCCAGTAGCCGCAGTCCACGGCCTTCTTCATTTCCTTCTGGCAGTTCATCATGCCGCCCTTGATGGAGTGCATCTCGCAGGGGCTGTAGCCGATGATCAGGGACGGGCCGTGATAGGCCTCGGCCTCGGTGATGGCCTTGATGGTCTGGGCGGGGTTGGCACCCATGGCCACCTGGGCCACGTACACATAGCCGTACTGCATGGCGATCTCGGAGAGGCTCTTCTTCTTGACCTCCTTACCGGCGGCGGCGAACTGGGCCACCTGACCGATGTTGGAGGCCTTGGAGGCCTGTCCGCCGGTGTTGGAGTACACCTCGGTGTCGAACACGAAGATGTTGACATCCTGCTTGGAGGCGATGACGTGGTCCAGACCGCCGTAGCCGATATCGTAGGCCCAGCCGTCGCCGCCGAAGATCCACATGGACTTCTTGGCCAGGTATTCCTTCTTGCTGAGGATATCAGCGGCCAGCGTGCAGGCGGCGCAGTCGCACAGCAGGGCGCCCTTGGCCTTCAGCTCGGCGGCGTGCGCGGCGAGCTGAGGCATGGCGGCCAGCTCCTCCACGGTGCAGATGCTCTCCTCCAGGGCCTTGACGTAGGCCTTGGCAGGCTCGGCGTTGGCGGTGCCGTCGTTCATGGTGTCCAGCCATGCCTGTGCGGCGGCCTTCAGCTCGGGACGCGCCCACTCCACAGCGATCAGCTGGCGGGTCTCGTCGGCCAGATCCTCGCGGATCTTGTTCTGGCCGGTGAACATACCCAGGCCGTGCTCGGCGTTATCCTCGAACAGGGAGTTGCACCAGGCGGGACCGTGGCCGGCCTTGTTGGTGCAGTAGGGAGACGTAGCCGCGGGACCGCCCCAGATGGAGGAGCAGCCGGTGGCGTTGGAGATATACATATGGTCGCCGAACAGCTGGGTGACGAGACGGGCGTAGCTGGTCTCGGCGCAGCCGGCGCAGGAGCCGGAGAACTCCAGCATGGGCTGCTTGAACTGGCTGCCCTTGACGGTGTTGTCCTGCATATCCTTCTTCTCGGACACCTCGGCCACGCAGTAGTCGAACACGTCCTGCTGGGGCAGCTCGCCCTCCTGGGCGACCATGGACAGAGCGTTCACCGGGCAGGCGCCGATGCAGACGCCGCAGCCCATGCAGTCCAGCGGGCTGATGGCCATGGTGAACTGATAGGTGCCCTTGCCCTTGCCGGCCTTGACATCCACGATCTTGGCAGCCTCGGGGGCCTTGGCGGCCTCGTCAGCGGTGAGCGCGAAAGGACGGATGGTGGCGTGGGGGCAGACATAGGCGCACTGGTTGCACTGGATGCACTTCTCGGCGTCCCAGGTGGGGACGGAGACGGCCACGCCGCGCTTCTCATAGGCGGCGGCGCCCAGCTCGAACTGGCCGTCCACATGGTCCACGAAGGCGGAGACGGGCAGGCTGTCGCCGTCCATCTTGCCCACGGGCTCCAGGATATCCTTGACCATCTTCACCAGCTCGGGCTTGCCCTTGAGCTCCTTGGCGGGCTTGGTATCCACAGCGTTGGCCCAGTCGGCGGGCACGTCGATCTTCTTATAGGCGGTGGCGCCCAGGTCGATGGCCTTGTAGTTCATGTCCACGATGTCCTGGCCCTTCTTCAGGTAGGAGGCCTTGGCCTTCTCCTTCATGTAGGTGATGGCCTCCTCCTCGGGCATGACCTTGGCCAGAGAGAAGAACGCGGACTGGAGGATGGTGTTGTTGCGCTTGCCCATGCCGATCTCGATGGCCAGGTCAATGGCATCGATGGTGTAGAGCTGGATGTTGTTCTGGGCGATATAGCGCTTGGAGGCGGCATCCATGTGGTGGTTCAGCTCGTCGAAGTCCCACTGGCAGTTGATCATGTAGACACCGCCGGGCTTGACATCCTGCACCATCTTGAAGCCCTTGGTCACATAGCTGGGGTTGTGGCAGGCCACGAAGTCAGCCTTGTTGATATAGTACGGGCTGCGGATGGGGTGATCGCCGAAGCGCAGGTGGCTGATGGTCACGCCGCCGGTCTTCTTGGAGTCGTACTGGAAGTACGCCTGGACGTACTTGTCGGTGTGGTCGCCGATGATCTTGATGGAGTTCTTGTTGGCGCCCACGGTACCGTCGCCGCCCAGACCCCAGAACTTGCACTCGATGGTGCCGGGGGCCGCGGTGTTGGGACAGTTCTTATCCTCGGGCAGAGACAGGTTGGTGACGTCGTCCACGATGCCGATGGTGAACTGGCGCTTCATCTCGTCCTTCTTCAGCTCGTTATACACGGCGAACACGGAGGCGGGAGGCGTGTCCTTGCTGCCCAGGCCGTAACGGCCGCCGATGACCTTGATGTCGTTCCAGCCGGCGTTGGCCAGCGCGGTGACGACGTCCTGATACAGAGGCTCGCCCTGGGAGCCGGGCTCCTTGGTGCGATCCAGCACGGCGATCTTCCGCACGGAGGCGGGCAGCGCCTCGATGAGCTTCTCGGCGGCGAAGGGGCGGAACAGACGGACCTTGACCAGGCCCACCTTCTCGCCGTGGGCGTTCAGGTAATCGATGACCTCCTCGGCCACGTCGCAGATGGAGCCCATGGCCACGATGACGCGGTCAGCGTCGGCGGCGCCGTAGTAGTTGAACAGCTTGTAGTCGGTGCCCAGCTTGGCGTTGATCTTGTCCATGTACTTCTCCACCACGGCGGGCAGGGCGGTGTAGTAGCTGTTGCAGGCCTCGCGGTGCTGGAAGAAGATGTCGCCGTTCTCGTGGCTGCCGCGCATATGGGGATGCTCGGGGTTCAGGGCGTGGCGGCGGAACTCGGCCACGGCGTCCATGTCGCACATATCCTTCAGATCCTCGTAGTCCCAGACGGCGATCTTCTGGATCTCGTGGGAGGTGCGGAAGCCGTCGAAGAAGTTGATGAAGGGGACCTTGCCCTCCAGCGCGGCCAGATGGGCCACGGGGGACAGATCCATGACCTCCTGGACGTTGCCCTCGCACAGCATGGCGAAGCCGGTCTGGCGGCAGGCCATGACGTCGGAGTGGTCGCCGAAGATGTTTAGCGCCTGAGTGGACACGGTACGGGCGGACACGTGGAACACGCAGGGCAGCTGCTCAGCCGCGATCTTGTACATATTGGGGATCATCAGCAGCAGGCCCTGGGACGCGGTGTACGTGGTGGTCAGGGCACCGGCGCCCAGAGAGCCGTGGACAGCACCGGCGGCACCGGCCTCGGACTGCATCTCGACGACCTTGACCTTGGTGCCGAAGATGTTTTTCAGACCGTTGGCGCTCCACTGGTCCACGAAGTCCGCCATGGGGCTGGACGGGGTGATGGGGTAGATGGCTGCGACCTCGGAGAACGCGTAGGAAACGTGCGCCGCGGCGTTATTGCCATCCATGGACTTCATTTTTCTTACCATAATGAGCCTCCTTACATTATATACTTCCGTACCGCCAGAAGGGCGCAAAGACCCCTTTGTACGGAATGTTAGGCACCGTCATAGTAGCACAAAAAATCCGGGATGTAAACCCATATTTTCGTGATTTGTGCCACGATAAAACTTTTTTAGCGCCATGCACAAAAATTCTCACGGAGGCGGGACAGGTTCATGCACTCCGCGCAAAAGGCAGGGGACTTTTTTTGGAAAAAGTGGCTGTTCACGGCGGAAATTTTGTGGTAAAATGTACGATGCTATAAAATTAGTGTAAAGGGGGCGCTGTCCATGATGGTGACGGTACGGTCGCTGGGCCTGACGGGCATCACCGGATATGAGGTGTCGGTGGAGTGCTTTCTGTCCGGCGGACTGCCGGGGTTCGACGTGGTGGGCCTGCCGGACGCGGCGGTGAAGGAGTCGCGGGAGCGCGTTCGGGCGGCGGTGAAAAACTGCGGGGCCAAGTTCCCTGTCAGCCGCATCACGGTCAATCTGGCTCCGGCGCGGGTGCGGAAGGAGGGCACGGTGTACGACCTGCCCATCCTGCTGGGCATTCTGGCCGCGGCGGAGGAGATATCTCTCCTGCCCCAGGGCGCGGCGTTTTTGGGCGAGCTGAGCCTCTCCGGCGCGCTGCGGCCGGTGACGGGCGTGCTGCCCATGGCGCTGACGGCGGCGCGGCTGGGCATCGATACGCTGTATGTGCCCGCGGCCAACGCCGCCGAGGCTACCCTGGCCGACGGGCTGACCGTGTACGGCGTGACGGACGTGGGACAGCTCATCGCCCACCTGAAGGGCGAGCAGGTCATGACGCCGGCGCCCCGGTGGACGCCGGGACATCAGGACCAGCCCCTGCCGGACTTCGCCGACGTGATGGGACAGGAGAATGTGAAGCGGGCGCTGGAGATCGCCGCCGCCGGCGGCCACAATGTGCTGCTGGTGGGCTCGCCCGGCGCGGGCAAGTCCATGCTGGCCCGGCGGCTGCCGTCCATCCTGCCGGACATGACCCGGGCGGAGGCCCTGCAGACCACGGAGATCTACTCCGTGGCGGGCATGACCGACCCGCGGCACCCGCTGGTGGATACGCGGCCCTTCCGCAGCCCCCACCACACGGCGTCCACCGTGTCGCTCTCCGGCGGCGGGGGGATACCCCGGCCGGGAGAGATATCCCTGGCCCACAACGGCGTGCTGTTTCTGGACGAGCTGCCGGAGTTCAGCAAGGCGGCGCTGGAGACACTGCGCCAGCCGCTGGAGGACGGCTTTGTGACCATCACCCGGGCATCCGGCTCCCTGACGCTGCCCAGCCGCTTCATGCTGGTGTGCGCCATGAACCCCTGCCGCTGCGGCTGGTACGGCCACCCCTCCGGACGCTGCACCTGTTCACCCCAGCAGGTGGAGCAGTATATGCAGCGCATCTCCGGCCCGCTGCTGGACCGGATCGATATGCACATCGATGTGCCGTCAGTGGAGTATGAGGCCATGCGCCGCAAGGAGCAGCCGGAGCCGTCATCGGCCATCCGGGAACGGGTCAACGCCGCCCGCGAGGTGCAGAAAAAGCGCTTTGCGGGGACGGAGGTGTCCTGCAACGCCTACATGACCCCCGCCATGATCGGCCAGTACTGTGCGCTGGACGCCGCCGGCGAAAAGCTCATGCAGGGCGCCTTTGAGCGCCTGGGCCTGACGGCCCGCAGCCACGACCGCATACTGCGTATGGCCCGGACCATTGCCGACCTGGAGGGCAGCGAGCGCATCGAGGCGGCACATCTTGCCGAGGCCATACAGTATCGAAGCAGCAGCACACTGAAATGACGGCGGGATCTTTTCCGCCCTGCCTGCGTCAGACCTCCTCGACGTACACCCGGTACGCCGTCGTCGGTCTGCCATCGGCGGGACAAAAAATCTCGCCGCCGTGGCGGGATACATTTCCGCCCTGCCATCGTCAGACCCGGTACGCCGCCGATAAACGTCCGTAGGGGACGGCGTCCCGCAGTGGAGCGCAGCGGAACAAATGCCCTTGGGGTACGCCGTCCCGTTGTAGGGGCGGATGAAGCTGCCCGCCCGCCGTCCCCACATCTGTACACCAACAACAAGGAGAGAACCATATGCACGAGATCATTCTGTGCAAGCTGGGCGAGGTGGTCCTGAAGGGACTGAACCGCCGCAGCTTTGAGATGAAGCTGATGAGCAACATCCGCCGCCGCACCCAGCGGTTCGGCAAGTGGAAGATATATTCCCGCCAGTCCACTATCTATGTGGAGCCGGCGGAGGAGACCTGCGACATCGCCGGGGCTTACGCTGCCTGCAAGCAGGTGTTCGGCATCATCGCCATCACCCGGGCGCTGCCCTGCGAGAAGAGCAAGGAGGCTATTTTCGACACGGCAAAGACCTATCTGGGCGGTGCGCTGACCGCGGCTAAGAGCTTCAAGGTGGAGAGCAAGCGGGCGGACAAGTCCTTCCCCATGGGCAGCATCCAGCTGAGCCAGTGGGTGGGCGGCGCGCTCCACGACGCCTTCCCCCACCTGACGGTGGACGTACACCACCCGGAGCTGACGGTGTACATCGAGGTACGGGAGGACGCGGCCTACGTCCACGGCCCCGCCGAGAGCGCCGCGGGCGGTCTGCCCCTGGGTATGGGCGGCCACGCGGTGAGCCTGCTGTCCGGCGGTATCGACAGCCCGGTGGCCAGCTATATGATCGCCAAGCGGGGCGTACAGCTGGAGATGATCCACTTCGCCTCTCCGCCCTATACCGGCGAACTGGCCCGGGAGAAGGTGCTGAAGCTGGCGGAGGAGCTGACCCCCTGGTGCGGCCGGCTGGCGGTGTTCATCATCCCCTTTACCGAAATTCAGGAGGAGATACGCCGCAAGTGCCCGGAGGATCACTTTACCCTGATCATGCGGCGGTTCATGATGCGCCTGGCCAATATGCTGGCGCTGGAGCTGCGATGCCGCGCCCTGGTCACCGGAGAAAATCTGGGTCAGGTGGCCAGCCAAACCATGCAGGCGCTGGCCGTTAGCGAGGACGTGACCACCATGCCGGTGCTGCGGCCCCTGATCGGCATGGACAAGGAGGAGATCGTGAAGATCGCCCGCCATATCGGCACCTTCGACACGTCCATCCTGCCCTATGAGGACTGCTGCACCGTGTTCACGCCCCGGCACCCCAAGACGAAGCCCAGCGTGGAGGAGACGCGGGAGTACGAGAGCGCGCTGGATGTGGAGGGCCTGTGCCAGCGGGCCATGGCCGGACGCGAGATGATCCGGATCAAACCGACGCTATAAGGAGGCGCGTCTATGCCCCGTACCGCGGAGATCATCGCCGTGGGCAGCGAGCTGCTGACCGGCGGCGTGACCAATACGAATGCCGCGTTCCTCTCCCGGCTGCTGACTGCCGCCGGTGTGGAGGTGCTGTACCACACCACTGTGGACGACGACGCGGCGCGGCTGGAAAAGGCCGTGACCATCGCAAGGGGACGGGCAGAGCTGCTGGTGTTCACCGGCGGCCTCGGCCCCACCTACGACGATATGACGAAAACGGCGGTGTGCGCCGCGCTGGACACGCCGCTGGTGTTCCACCCGGAGGTGGTGGAGGATATGCGGCGGTATTTCGACCGGGTATTCCGCCGGGAGATGCCGGAATGTGATATGCAGCAGGCCTATCTGCCGGCGGGGTGCACCGTGTTCCGCAATCCGGTGGGCACGGCCCCAGGGTGCGTGTTCACCGCCGGAAAGACCACGGCAGCGCTGCTGCCCGGTGTGCCCCATGAGTGCCGCTATATGGCCGAGCACTGCCTGCTGCCCTGGCTGGAGCAGGTCCGGGGACAGACGGTGCGGTCACACACGCTGCATATCTTCGGCCTGACGGAGCCGCAGGTGCAGGAGCTGCTGGACGACCTGCTGCGGCGGGAGGCGGACATGACGCTGGCACCCTATGCCAAGCCGGGCGAGGTGATGCTGCAGCTGTCCGCCCGCGGGGCGGACGAGCGTGCCTGTGAGGCGCGGATGGCGCCGGTGCTGGCGGAGGTAAGGGCCCGGCTGGGCGCGTATTTCTACGGCGCGGACGTGTCCGGACTGGAGGAGACGGTGCTGGCGCTGTGCCGGGAACGGGGACTGACGCTGGCGGCGGCGGAGAGCTGTACCGGCGGACTGATCGCCAAGCGGCTGACGGATATCCCCGGCGCGTCGCAGGTCTTTCTGGGCGGCGTAGTCAGCTATACGAACCATGTGAAGCAGCGGGTACTGCGTGTGCCGGAGAATTTGCTGGCGCGCTGCGGCGCGGTGTCGGCAGAGGTGGTCCGGGCCATGGCCCTGGGCGTCCGGGTGCTGACAGGCGCGGACCTGGCGGTGTCCGTCACCGGACTGGCCGGTCCCGACGGCGACGACCGGGGAAACCCGGTGGGCACCGTGTTCGTGGGGCTTTCCGCGCCGGAGGGCGTGACCGTGCGGCATCTGACCCTGGGCGGCGATCGGGAGCGCATCCGGACGCTGTCCGCCCACCACGCTTTTGATATGCTGCGGCGTTATCTTACCAATCTACCGACAGAAGGAGAATAAAACCATGGCAAAGAACAGCTACAAGGCCAACGTGAACCAGTACGCCAACCAGGAGGAGGCCATCCGCAAGGCCAAGGGCAACCCCAATAAGAATATCCATTCCAAGAAGAAGAACAGCAACTACGGCGGGTACACCACCGGCGCGTACATGGCCCAGAAGGTGGCCGAGAAGGTGAACCAGCAGGAGAAGGTGAAGCTGCCCACCTGGCTGAATGTGACGCTGATCGCGGAGTTTGCCGTGGTGCTGGTGATCCTGATCCTGCGCCTGACAGCCTTCAAGGACAGCGCGGTGATGACCCACCTGTCCTCCCTGACGCTGGGCATCACCTGCGGCACGCTGTTCTATATCCGCAAGTACAAGCACACGAAGAAAACCAGCGCCATGTACAGCATCATCACCATTCTGCTGGTGGTCATGTGCCTGCTGTACACCACCTTCGGCATTCTGGGCCTGCTGGGCTTTTTGGGCTGAGCGCCCCGCGCCGTAAGGCGCAGACTTCCCGGAGGGAGAAAGGAGCCGAGCTATGGCTGAGCTGACACCCATGATGCGGCAGTATATGGAGGAGAAGGAGAAGCACCCCGACTCCCTGCTGTTTTTCCGGTTGGGTGATTTTTACGAGATGTTCGGGACGGATGCCCGGACGGCGTCGAGGGAGCTGGACCTGGCCCTGACCACCAGGGACAAGGACAAGAGCAAGTCCGACGAGGAGCGCATCCCCATGTGCGGCGTGCCGTATCACTCCGCCGAGGGGTATATCGCGCGGCTGATCGCCAAGGGGTACAAGGTGTCCATCTGCGAGCAGATGGAGGACCCGGCTCTGGCCAAGGGGCTGGTGAAGCGGGAGATCATCCGCACCGTCACCCCCGGCACGGTGCTGGACGAGGCATGCCTGGACGCGGGACGCAGCAACTATCTGTGCGGCGTGTATCTGACAGACACGGCGGCGGGACTGTGCGCGGCGGACATCTCCACCGGGCAGGCCCAGGTGACGGCGTTCACCGGGGCGCAGCGGTTGACGGGGCTGATCAACGAGCTGGGGCGCTTCGCCCCGGCGGAAGCGGTGATGAACGCCGCGGCCTATGACGACCCGGCGCTGACCGCCGCGCTGGAGGAGCGCTTTTCCTGCCGGCGGGAGAGGCTGGCGGAGGGACGGTTCGACGTGTCGGACGCGGAGAAGAAGGTGCGGCTGCAGTTCGGCGAGGCGGCGCTGCGGGACCTGCCCCGGAATGAGAGCGCACCGCTGCTGGCGCTGGGCGGACTGCTGACGTATCTCTACGAGACGCAGAAGACCGACGTGAAGCAGCTGGACAAGCTGGAGTGGTACCGGACGGGGCAGTTCATGGAGCTGGACCTGACGGCCCGGCGCAATCTGGAGCTGACGGAGACGCTGCGGGGCAAGGAGAAGAAGGGCAGCCTGCTGTGGGTGCTGGATAAGACCAAGACACCCATGGGCGCGCGGAACCTGCGGATGTGGCTGCAGCAGCCGCTGGTGAACGTGGCGGCCATCGACCGGCGGCTGAATGCCGTGGCGGCGCTGACGGACAACACCGTGGGCCGCCAGGAGCTGCGGCTGGCCCTGACCGGCATGGGCGACATGGAACGGCTGATGAGCCGGATCGTCTACGGCACCGCCGGAGCCAGGGACCTGGTGAACCTGCGGGCGGCGCTGGAGCACCTGCCGGAGGTCAAGCGGTGCCTGACGCCGTTCCGGACAGGGGCGCTGGGAAAGCTGGCCGAGCAGCTGGAGACGCTGGAGGACATCAGCGGGCGCATTGCCGCCGTGCTGGTAGACGAGCCGCCGTTCTCCGTCCGGGAGGGCGGCATGATCCGCGAGGGCTATGACGATGAGGTGGACCGGCTGCGGGGGATACTCTCCGGCGGCAAGGGGTTTATCGCGCAGCTGGAGGCCCGGGAGAAGGAAAAGACCGGCATCCGTACCCTGAAGGTGGGGTACAACAAGGTGTTCGGGTACTATATCGAGGTGAGCAACTCCTTTAAGGACCAGGTGCCGGCGGACTACATACGCAAGCAGACGCTGGTGAACGGCGAGCGCTATATCACCCAGGAGCTGAAGGACCTGGAGCATGAGGTGCTCACCGCCCATGACCGGGACGCGGCGCTGGAATACGACCTGTTCGCCGCGCTGCGGACAGAGGCGGCGGGACAGGTGACACGGGTGCAGCTGGCGGCATCGCTGATCGCGCAGCTGGACACGCTGTGCGCCTTTGCCGAGGTGGCGGCCCAGAACCACTACTGCCGGCCGGAGGTGGACGAGTCCGGGGTCATCGAGATCACGGCAGGACGCCATCCGGTGGTGGAAAAGGTGCGGGGCGACGCATTCTTTGTGCCCAACGACACCCACATGGGCGCAAAGGAGGACCGGGTGGCCATCATCACCGGTCCCAACATGGCCGGTAAGTCCACCTATATGCGCCAGGTGGCGCTGATCGTGCTGATGGCCCAGGTGGGGTGCTTTGTCCCCGCCCAGCGGGCGCATATCGGCGTGGTGGACCGCATTTTCACCCGCATCGGCGCCAGCGACGACCTGGCGGCGGGACAGTCCACCTTCATGGTGGAGATGACCGAGGTGTCGGAGCTGCTTCGCTGCGCCACGAAGAACAGCCTGCTCATTCTGGATGAGATCGGCCGGGGCACGTCTACATTCGACGGAATGTCCATTGCCCGGGCGGTGCTGGAGCACTGCGCCGGGAAGCTGAAGGCCAAGACGCTGTTCGCCACCCATTATCATGAGCTGACCACGCTGGAGCAGGAACTGCCCAACGTGCGGAACTACAACGTGGCCGTCCACGCCCGGGGCGAGGATATCGTCTTTCTGCGGAAGATCGTCCCCGGCGGTGCGGACCGGAGCTACGGCATCGAGGTGGCCAAGCTGGCGGGCCTGCCGGACACGGTGCTCAAGCGGGCGCGGGAGATCTTGCGGGAGCTGGAGAGCCAGCCCCGGCAGCCCCACACCCCGGCGGCGCGGGAGGACCAGGTATCCCTGGAGGGCGTGGCCGAGGGCGCCGTGGCGGATATCATCCGCCGGACGCAGGTAGACGCGCTGAGCCCCCTGGAGGCGCTGAACCTGCTGTATGAACTGAAGAGCAAGCTGCAATAGAAAAGGAGTGAATACCATGCCGCAGATACAACAACTGCCTGCCCATATCGCCGATCTCATCGCCGCCGGCGAGGTGGTGGAGCGCCCCGCCAGCGTGTGCAAGGAGCTGCTGGAGAACGCTTTGGACGCCGGGGCGTCCGCCGTATCCGTGGAGCTGGAGCACGGCGGCATGACGTATCTGCGGGTGACGGACAACGGCTGCGGCATCGCGCCGGAGCAGCTGCCTACCGCGTTTCTGCGCCACGCCACCAGCAAGCTGCGCCGGGCGGAGGACCTGGCGGCTATCGGGACGCTGGGTTTCCGGGGCGAGGCGCTGGCGGCCATCGCCGCCGTGTCGCGGCTGGATATTTTCTCCCGTGTGCGGGGCGCCGACAGCGGCGCGTCCCTGCATCTGGAGGGCGGCGTACCCGGTGAGGTCACGGCCGCCGGGTGCCCGGAGGGCACCACCGTGTGTGTGCGGGACCTGTTCTACAACACCCCGGCGCGAATGAAATTCATGAAAAAGGACAGTGCCGAGGGCGCGGCGGCTGCCGCTGTGGTGACACAGCTGGCGCTCAGCCATCCGGAGGTGTCCTTCAAGCTGCTGCGGGATGGGCAGGAGGTGCTGCACACCCCCGGCGACGGGCAGCTGCTGTCAGCGATCTACGCTGCCCTGGGCCGGGATTTTGCCAAAAGTCTGCTGGAGGTGGACGGCGGCAGCGGCGACGTGCGGGCCAGCGGCTTTGTGAGCAGTCCCGCCGCGGGACACGGTACCCGGGCGCGGCAGATGTTCTTTGTCAACGGGCGGCTGGTGAAGAGCCAGCTGCTGACCGCCGCTGTGGAGGAGGCCTACCGCAACCGGCTGCTGAAGGGGAAGTTCCCCGGCTGTGTGCTGCATATCGCGCTGCCGGTGAACGAGGTGGACGTGAACGTCCACCCGGCCAAGACGGTGGTGAAATTCGCCGCCGAGAAAGCGGTGTTCGACGCGGTGCACTACACCGTAAAAGACGCGCTGGACGGCGAGGGGCGGCCAAAAGCGGCGGAAAAGCCCTTCTATCAGACCATGACGGCACAGGAATTCCTGAAACGGCCGGACGCGCTAAAGCCTTCGCAGGCGGTGACGCTGCCCGCGGGGAAGACCATCGGCTCGGCACCCGCAAGACCGGCGGCTACGGAGCCGGTCAGACCCGCGCCCGCTCCCGCCCCGGTCACGCCGGTGATGGCGGTGCACGACGTGGTGTGCCAGCCGGACAAGCCGTTCACGGCACCGGCCGCGCCGGGCGTGGTGTATCACATCACGCCGCCGGAGGTCCGCACACCGGCGGAGGAAACGGCGGAACGACCGGAGACGACGCCCTCCCCTGCCCCGGCCGCGGAGCCGGAGCAGCAGGAGATCACCATGCCGGAGGGCCCCGCCGCGGCGGAGCAGCCCTGGCGCGTGGCGGGCGAGGTGCTGAAGACGTATATCATCTGCGAGGACGCGGAACGGAACGTGTGGCTCATCGACAAGCACGCCGCCCATGAGAGGATGCGGTTCGACGCGCTGAAGGCGCGCACGGAGCCGCCCATGCGGCAGCTGCTGCTGACGCCGGCGGCGGTGACGCTGGCGGCGGAGGAATACACCGCCGTGCTGGAGGATCTGGAGCTGCTGGCGGACTGCGGATTCCTGTGCGAGGATTTCGGCGACGGCACGGTGCTGGTGCGGGAGGTGCCCGACGATGTGCGGGCCGAGGACGCCGCCGCCACGCTGGAGGAGCTGGCGCAGAAGCTGCGCCTGCACAGTGCGGACCGGGCGGCCCTGCGGGACGAGGTGCTGCACACCGTGGCCTGCAAGAGCGCCATCAAGGCCGGCATGACCAGCGATCCGGCGGAGCTGCGGGCGCTGGCGGCGCAGGTGCAGTCCGGCGCGGTGCGCTACTGCCCCCACGGGCGGCCCGTGGCGGTGAAGCTTAGCGAATACGAGATCGAAAAAATGTTCAAACGGGCGTAAAGCCGCGTCTCTTCCGTTCTGCCATCGCCGGGTCGGCTTGCTGTACACAAAGTACAGCGGCACCGTCCCGTCATCGGCAGAACGAAAAATCCACGACTTTACAGGCCATAACGGCGCTGCGGCGCTTTCCAAAACGGATCGAGGTGAGGACATGGACAACAAGGTCGTCTGCGTCGTAGGGCCCACGGCCTGCGGCAAGACGAAGATGGGTGTGGCGCTGGCGCAGCGCTTCGGCGGCGAGGTGGTGTCCGTGGACTCCATGCAGATATACCGGGGCATGACCGTCGGCACCGCCGCCCCCACGGCGGAGGAGATGGAGGGCGTGCCCCACCACATGGTGGCCGTGGCGGACCCGGCGGAGAGCTGGTCCGTGGCCCGGTACGTCCGGGAGGCGGACGCGTGTGTGCAGGACATCCTGCGGCGGGGAAAGCGGCCGGTGCTGGTGGGGGGCACGGGGCTGTATCTGGACGCGCTGGTGCGGGGGCAGGACTTTGCCGCCGGCAGCCAGGGCGGGGAGATACGCCGGGAATTGCAGGAAAAGCTGGCGAAGGACGGCGCGGAGGCGCTGCTGGAGGCGCTGCGGGCTGTGGACCCGGAGAGCGCGGCGCGGCTGCACCTGCGGGACGAAAAGCGCATCGTCCGGGCGCTGGAGGTCTATTACGAGACGGGGGAGACCATCGGGGCGCACGACAGAAAAAGCCGGGAGATACCGCCCCGGTACGACGCGGCGTACATCGGCCTGACCTTCCGGGACCGGGAGGACATGAAGGAGCGCATCGACCGGCGGGTGGACGCGATGGTGGCACAGGGGCTTTTGCAGGAGGTGGAGACACTGCTGCAAAGCGGCCTGCCCCGGGACGCCACGGCCCTGCAGGCTATCGGGTACAAGCAGTTTCTGGCGGTGGCCGAGGGCCGCGCCACCACGGCCGAGGCCATCGAGGAGGTGAAGCTGCGGTCACGGCAGTACGCCAAACGGCAGCTGACCTGGCTGCGGCGCAACGAGGCCATCCACTGGATATTATGGGAAAAAACGCCGGATTTTTCGGCGGGGTTACAAAATGCGACAGAATTCCTCCTGTCCGCCGGGGTATGCTGATAGCGGCGGGCGGAGGCAGATATTGTGCATATCGTCCGTACAGACATACAAGGAGTGGACGATCATGCAGAAGACAAACAACTTACAGGATATCTTTCTTACCAAGGCCCGGAAGGAGAATGTGCCGGTGACGCTGTTCCTGGTGAACGGCTTTCAGCTGCGGGGCGTTATCACGGGGTTCGACTGCTTCGTGGTGGTGCTGGACAGCGAGGGGCGGCAGCAGGTGATCTACAAGCACGCCATCTCCACCATCGCGCCGGCGCGGAATGTCACGCTGTGGGAGGACGCGGAGTAAGAGAACATAGACAAAGAGGAAAGCCCATGAACAACACCCCAGACAACAACACGAACATCCCGGCGGGGAGCAACAAGCGCTCGTCGCCGCTTTTGAAGGTGCTGCCCATCGCGGTGCTGGCGGCAGTGCTGGTGTACTTCGCCGCGCAGGTATACAACTACTTCGCCGACCCGATGACCATCACGCTGGTCTATGAGGCACAGGCGGAGGACGTTATCTCCATGGAGGGCTGGCTGGTGCGGACGGAGGAGCCGCTGCCCGGTCAGACCGGCACCGTGTCCCGGGCCGTGCAGGAGGGCCAGCGGGTGGCCGCCGGCGAGACGGTGGCCACGGTGTACAGCGACGACAGCGCTTTGCAGACCGTCAGCCGGATCGAGACGCTGGAGCTACAGCTGCAGCAGCTGCAGTTCGCCCTGACATCCTATCTGGACCCGGACGCGGCGCTGAAGCTGGACACCTCCATCACCGGCGACATCCTGACCCTGCGGCAGACGCTGAGCGCCGGGGACTATGCCGCGGCGGAGAGCGACCTGGCGGCGCTGAAGGCCGCCGTGCTGAAGCGGGACCACGGGAGCTATACGTCACAGGAGGAGATACAGGCGCAGGTCAAGTCGGTGGAGAGTGAGATACAGCAGCAGAAAGCCGCGCTGTCCGGCGCGAAGACCGTGACCGCCAAGGCCTCCGGCACCTATTCCGCCGTGTGCGACGGGTACGAGAGCGTACTGACGGAGGCGTTTCTGGAGGACGTAACGCCCAGCAAGCTGAACGGCGTGAAGGCGGCGGCGGAGCAGAGCAATGTGGGTAAGCTGATCTACGGCGACACCTGGTACTATGCGGTGGTGCTGCCGGCAGAGCAGGCGGCGGCGCTGAAGGATATGGGCCGGGTAGATGTGCGTCTGGCCAAGGGCTTTGACCAGAGCATCCGCATGAGCGTGGTGTCCGTGTCCCGGGAGGAGAACGGTCAGGCGGCGGTGGTGCTGTCCAGCACACGGTATCTGGCACAGACCACGCTGCTGCGTCATCAGGCGGCGGACGCGGTGCTGCACACCTATCAGGGCTTGCGGGTACCGGCCGACGCGCTGCGGGTCAGCGCGGACGGCACCACCGGCGTGTACTGTGTGGACGGCGAGAACGCCTCCTTCCGGCCGATCGAGCTGGTATATCAGGGGGAGGGCTACGCGCTGGTGAAGCCCGCCGAGGGCGTGCGGGACACACAGACCCTGCGCTCCGGCGATCAGGTCATCGCCACGTCCGGCGAGCTGTATGACGGCAAGGTCATCCGATAAACACGGCGGCACCCGTCTCCAGCGGGCGCACGCGGCTTAGATACGAAAGAGACAAGGAGGCACAAGCGATGTCTATTCGGGAAAATTTGGAAGCGATCCGCGCCGAGATCGACGCGGCGGCACGGGAGACGGGCCGCACCGGGGCGGATATCACACTGGTGGGCGCCAGCAAGATGAACGATGCCGCTGCCTGTCAGGAGGCCATCGCCGCCGGCATCGACGCCCTGGGCGAGAACCGGGTGCAGGAGATGACCGCAAAGCTGGCGGAGGATGCCTATCGCGGCGCGCCGCTGCATTTCATCGGCCACTTGCAGCGCAACAAGGTGAAGCAGGTGGTGGGCAAGGTGGCCCTGATCCAGTCCATCGGCTCGCCGGAGCTGCTGGCCGAGGTGGACAAGCAGGCGGAAAAGCTGGGCATCGTGCAGGATATCCTGCTGGAGGTGAACATCGGCGGCGAGGCGGCCAAAAGCGGCTTTGCGCCGCAGGAGGTGGAAAACGCGGCGGCACAGGCGAAGGAAATGGGCCATGTGCGGGTGCGGGGACTGATGACCATCCCCCCGGCGGACGCCACACGGGAAGAAAATGTGGTATATTTTCAAAAAGTACAGGCACTATATGTTGACATAAACAGAAAAATGTACGATAATGGATTAGAATATCTTTCTATGGGTATGAGCGGCGATTTTGCCGATGCCATTCGCGCGGGAGCCAACATGGTCCGCGTGGGCACCGCCATTTTCGGCGCAAGAGACTATTCCAAATAATACGCGGGAGGTATTGCACATGGGCCTGATGGACGAGCTGAAGAAGATCATTCATCCCTACGATGATGAGGATTATGATTATGAGGACGATTTTGAGGAGCCGGTAAAGGAGTCCTCCCGTTCCCTGTTTGACGACCGCAAGGACGACCGCCGTGAGGATCGCCGCAGCGAGGACCGCCACAACAAGGTGGTGAACATCCACGCCACCACCCAGCTGAAGGTGGTGCTGGTGAAGCCGGAGCGCTTCGAGAACGCCTCGGAGATCGCCGACCATCTGAAGGAGAAGCGCACGGTGGTGCTGAACCTGGAGTCCACCAACAAGGACGTGGCCCGGCGGCTGATCGATTTCCTGTCCGGCGTGGCCTATGCCGGCGAGGGCAAGATCAAGAAGGTGGCGGCCAACACGTACATCATCACCCCCTACTCTGTGGACATCATGGGCGACCTGATCGACGAGCTGGAGAACAACGGATTGTACTTCTAAAGAAATCATATAACGGAGGGATCGGCAATGTTTACACCCCAGGAAGTTTCCGAAAAAGTATTCCCGAAGGCGTCATTCGGCGGCGGCGGATACAATATGGCGTCTGTGGATGAGTTCCTGGACGCGCTGACGGAGGACTACACCGCCCTGTTCAAGGAGAATGTCACGCTGAAGGCCAAGCTGAAGGTGCTGGCTGAGAAGGTGGAGGAGTACCGTTCCACCGAGGAGGCAATGCGCCAGGCGCTGCTGACGGCCCAGAAGATGGCCGCCAAGCTGGTGCAGGAGGCCCAGAGCGAGAAGGAGAAGATCCTGGCCGACGCGCAGGTGGAGGCCCAGGCGGAGATCCACCGGCTGGACGACGAGCGCAGGGCGGCGGAGAAGAAGCTGCAGGCCGCACAGGAGAAGACCGCGGCGTTCATTCGCCGCAGCGAGGAGCTGTGCCAGGCCCAGAGCGCCTTTTTGCAGTCCCTGCCGGAGCTGGACTTCGTGCCGGAGCAGCCGGAGTCCCCTGCCGCTGAGCCCCAGGCCGATGTGGTGTCCGCCATTGAGCAGGATATCCTCAGCAAGTACATTGACGCGCCGGAGGAGAAGGGCGCCGGGAGCGCCGTCACCGACGAGCCCACCATCAAGCTGCCGCCGGTGGACGGCAGCGCCATCCCCAGCGATTTCCGGCTGAGTCTGGACGAGCTGAAGTTCGGTCGGAATTACAGCGGAGACAAGTAAGCACAACAACAAAAGGCGGCCTTGCGCCGCCTTTTTTCCACGGAGGAAGACGGTATGACAAAGCCCATCATCGCGCTGCTGTACGACTTTGACAAGACGCTGTGTACCACGGATATGGAGGACTACGCCTTTATCCCGGCCCTGGGATACACCCCGGCGGAGTTCTGGTACAAGGCCAACACCTTCGGCCGGGAGAACCGGATGGACGGGCTGCTGGCGTATATGTACACTATGATCGCCGAGTGCCGCGCCCAGGGCAAGGACCTGAAGCGGGACTTTCTGGTGGCGTGCGGCCGCAGCATGGAGCTGTTTCCCGGCGTGCGGGAGTGGTTTCAGCGGATCAACGCCTTCGGTGAGCAGCAGGGCGTGACCATCGAGCACTATGTGCTGTCCTCCGGGCTGAAGGAGATCATTGAGGGCAGCGGTATTGCCCACGAGTTCAAGCAGATCTACGCCTGCGAGTTCTACTATGACGAGGCGGGTGCCGCCTGCTGGCCCAAGCTGGACGTCAACTTCACCAACAAGACCCAGTTCGTCTACCGCATCAACAAGGGTGTGCTGGACGTGGCCGATGACAAGACGCTGAACGACTCCATGCCCGACGACAGCAAGCGGGTGCCCTTTACCAACATGATCTATGTGGGCGACGGGCTCTCCGACGTGCCGTGTATGAAGATGATGCGGTCCTACGGCGGGCAGGCCATCGCCGTGTACCAGAGCAGCAACCGGGCCGGCGTGGAGGACCTGCTGGCCAAGGGACGGGTGGATTTCATCTTCCCTGCCGACTACCGGGAGGGCACGGGGCTGGACGTGACGGTGCAGAACATCATCCGTAAGATGGCCATCAGCGACGCGCTGACCGCCGAGAATGTCCGCCAGATACAGTCCATCGGGCACACGGAGGTGCCGGGACAGGCGGGGTTGTTTGAATAAAAAGGGCATAAAAAAGAGACGGCCGAGGCCGTCTCTTTTATTTGGCTGCTTCAGTCAATTTTGGTCTCCCGGTACTGCATCCAGGTCAGCACGTCGTTTTCAAACTTCAGCGAAAGGCTGCACATTGTTTTACTATCCAAACGCTCGGAAAGGACAATGTCGCTGTCAGTATATTCGCGGGTGTCAACACGTAAAGAGTACTCCTCAGAGCCATCGTAACGCGGTATAAGTTCCCAAGTGAAATCCGCGAAGGAATGATCGACAAGAACCTGACACCAGGGCGTCATTTGAAGCTGTGCATAGACCTGCTCCCGGGTCATGCCGGTCATTACCCCGCAGGCAGAAAAGGTCACAAAGGGCGATTCGAAAGAAATGCTCTTGGAATGGGTCTGCTTGTAGCTGTCCAAAGTCGCGCTGTCAAATGTGGCGGCGCTGACCAGGGCGTACAGATTTGTACGCCTACACTCATCCTTCCATTGAAAGAATGCATCGTTACCCATCTCTTCAGCCTTTTCAGGGAAAGCGCTAAACAGAGCAAGCCCATCCTCGCCCTCCAGGTCATAGATCAGGACGTTGCTGCCCCAGTTACCAAAGGGAGAGGCATCAAAATACTGATCTAAATCACAGTTGCCTTCAAAGGAAAGATCATCAAGGCCCAGCGGCTCCCAGCCGCGGGCGGCAAGGCAATCGGCGTTCGCCTGCGCCTGTCCCTCGGTATCACCCAGCAGGCGGTATAGCTGCGCCATGCGCTTATAGGCGAGATCAATGTCCAACCCAGTCCAGGTATCTGTTTCCTCCGCGGCCACAGCCTTCTTCAGGCCCTCGATGCCGCCGGGAAGGTCGCCGTCGCGGGCAAGCTGTATGGCGGCCTCATACAGGGCGCGGCCATCGGTTTCCGTGATGGCAACGCTGTCGTCACTGCCGTCGGCGTCACCGTCATCGCCGGCAGGTTGGTTGCCGCAGGCCGTCAGGCCCAGGGCCATGACCAGCGCCAGCAGCAGCGTGATGAGCTTTTTCATGTCGTTCTCTCCTTTTCCAGAATTTTCCTTTTAACGGATATGCAACTAAAATATACCATGTATGGATAGAAAAGGCAAGCGAAATAAATAAAAACCGCCCCGGGCCACTGGCCCGGGGCGGTCTGCACGCTGTTTATTTTTTCTTCTTTTTGCCCACGATGAGCAGCACTACAACGGCGATGACGGCTACGACCACCAGGGTGATCCACAGGCCCATGTTGCTGGTGTCGCCGGTGAGGGGGCTGGCACAGGCGACGCACAGGCTCATGGCCGCGGCGCACACCGCGCACAGCAGCGCGATCAGTTTTTTCATCTTTTTCACCTCATTTTAACGGTTTCTCCATTCCACCGCCGCCGGCGGGGAAATACATACAGGCGCAGGTCTATTGTACCATAGTTTTTGGGTTTTGCAACCCCGGAAACGTGCGCCCTGCCGCAGGGAAAGATCGGCGCCCCCGCCGATGGGCAGGGGCGCTGCGGTTTACAGATAGTTCAGCGGGTTGACAAACGTGCCGTTGAACTTGACGCCGAAATGGCAGTGGTTACCGGTGGAGCGGCCCGTCGAGCCCATGCGGGCGATGAGCTGGCCCTTGTGGACCTTCTGCCCCAGGGACGCCACCAAACTGCTGTTATGCCCGTAGTACGTCTGATACCCGTTGCCGTGGTCGATGATGATCAGATAGCCGTACCCGCTCATCCAGCCGGAGTACGTCACCGTGCCGCCGTCGGAGGCATAGATGGACGTGCCGTAGCTGTTGCCGATGTCGATGCCACTGTGGTAGGTGCTGCCCAGCAGGCTTCGATAGCCGAACCGGCTGGTGAGGATGCCGGTGCAGGGCCAGGAGAACGACCCGGTGGGATACCAGGTGGGACGCTCCTTGGTGCCCCGCAGCTGCTGCTCCGTCACCGGCTGGGACAGCGTCACGCTGGCCACCACCTCGCGCTCCGTCTCCTCGCCGTTGATATACGTCACGTTGGCGGTCATGTCCGCCTTGCCGTACACGCCGGGGGACGTGACCTTATACTCACCCTGATACATGGACGCGTCGTCGGTGTACTCCACCTGGTACGGCACATCCTGCACGTACCGCTGCCGCTCCACGTTCACCACCGTCAGATAGGGCACGGCGTTGCTGATGGTCAGCACATCGCCCACCCGCAGGATCTTCGGGTCATAGCCGGAGTTCAGCTTCATCAGCGCTTCCACGCTCAGGTCGTATTTCTCCGCGATGCTGTAATAACTGTCGCCGGAGGTGACGGTGTACGTCACCTCGCCCTCCTTCGTCTCGTTGAGGATCTCGGCGATGTAGCCCAGGTTCATCACGTAGGACGACTCCACGTACTCCTGCCGGATGTCCACGTCCTCCACGAAGTAGGCGTTCACCGTGTCCGCCGTCTCATAGCCCAGCTTCAGCTGCTCCAGCAGGTCCTCCAGCGCGCCGGAGCGGGTGGTGGCCACCACCTTTTCGCCGTCCACATACAGGACATAGGCGTAATCCACCACGCCGAGGGTGTCGCTCAGTGTCTCTTCAAACTCGTCGTCGGAGATCAGCTCGCGGCGGGGGAAAACGCCTGTTTCGGCGGTGAGCAGCGCCGTATCCACGGTGTAGCCGCCGTCGCCGGTGGTCGCGCGGGTGACATCCTCCAGCTCCGCCACCACCTTTTCGGCGGCGCGGCGGGAGGAGACGATGCCAAGGTCCTGACCGTCATAGGTCACCTGAGCGCCCAGGGTGTACAGGGACAGAACGGTGGCCGCGGCGGCGATGGCCATGGCGCCGCACAGGAATGCCACCGGGTGCAGATGCATCTTCTCAAAAAAGTGGCGGCGTTTGCCGCCCATCCAGGTCAGTGCCTTGCGCCGGTTGGAGAAGCCCTCGCGTATGGCGGCGGCCCGGCGCTCCAGGCTGCCGCGGAAGAAGAGGAACAGCTGGGCTGCGCCGTATTCGGATTCGGGGAACCGCCTGTCGCGGTTGGCGGCCGCCAGAGCCCGCGCATTGCTGCGCAGATCGGACAGCCACCGACCGATGCGGCGGAAGCCTGCTTGTATGTTCAGGGTGAACAGATCGTGGTGCTCATCGCAGAAGCTCCGCCAGCTCATTAAATTGTCACGCCACAGCTGCCACAGCTCCGATAGGGTCATGTGCTCCCGGTTGGGGTCGCGGTCGGCGGCTTTTTTCTGTTGTTGATCCTGCGTCATGGTGTAAGCCCCTAAAAGTTACAAATAGTTACAAAGCGTATGATACAATGATTTTCCCCTCACGTCAAGGATTAAATTGTAAACAAACCTTGCTGTGAAGAGAAAACCTTATAAAAAGGGGCTTTAATGGGGGGAACGGCGGGTTTTCGGAAAAAACTTTTTGATGAAAAGCGACGGGACAGTGGCCGGGGCGGTCAAACGCGGTCTGTATTGTTCCTGATAAAATAAAAATCCAAGCCCCGAAAGGGGGCTTGGATTTTTTCTTTTTCAAAGCTGCTTGTCCAGGGAACGGATCAGCTGGGCAATGGCGTTGTCGCGGCAGTCGGGCAGGCGGCGGACGCCGGGTGTGTGCAGCACCTGGGGAATGGCGTTGGCGGGGGCGTAGCCCTGGCCGGCCCAGGTGAGCATACTGATGTCGTTGGCGTGGTCGCCCACGCAGATCACGTTTTCCCGTGCCACATCCAGCAGGTCCGCCAGACGCCGGACCATGCCGCCCTTGTTGGCGCCCTTGGCTGTCAGTTCCACCAGGGTCACGGCGCTGGGGACTACCTCATAGTCGTGGTACCAGGGCCGGGAGGCCAGAAAGTCCAGCAGGGCGGGCAGGTGCGCCTCCTCGGTGGAGAAAAGGGCCTTACTGATGGGGGACGGCACGTCGTCCATGGTGTCTACCTCGATGGACGGCGCGTGGGTGATGTGCATATGACGGCGGGTGACGTCGTTGGCGTTCAGGGCGTGGATGGTGTTGTCATCGTGGTACAGCTCCACAGCCACCTGGGGCAGGGCGGTGACGACCTCCGTGACGTGCTGCCGGACGGAGTCGGGCAAAAAGGCCGTGACCAGATACTTTTTCTGCGGGAAGTCGTAGATGGCCGCGCCGTTGAACAGTACGGTGGGACCGTTCATGGGGATGCCGTCCACAACCGTTTCAAAGGCGGGCTTGGCGCGGCCGGTGGCCACGGAAAAGATGCCGCCGTTGGCCATGAAATATTCGATGGCGGCGCGGTTCTCGTCAGAGACGGGGGGCATATCCACGCACTTTTGCAGGGCCTCCTCGGTGTAGACAAGGGTGTTGTCGAAATCGCTGACCAGCAGCAAACCGTTGAATTTACGCATGATTTACGCCTCCGTGCCGCCGTTGGGCTTACTGCCGCCGCTTCTGCGGCGGGGCCGATGGCGGCTGCGCTTCTTCTCACCGCTCACGGTACCCTGGCCATCCCCGGCGGGCTTGACTGCCTTGGGTGCGGGTGCGCCGGTGCTGCCGGCGGCGTTGGCACCGCCGTTTCCGCCGCGGCGTCCGCTTCTGCGGCGGCGATCGCCGCCCTCGCGGCGGGGCTTGCCGCCCTCGGCGGGGGTATCGGAACGCGGGGCTTTTTCCGCAGGGGCGGCGGACTTCTCCGCCGTGCGCTTCTCGCCGTCGCCCCGACGGCGGCTGCGGCTCCGGCGGCCGCGTTTCTTCTCACTCTCCGCCGCGGCGTCCGGGTCGAAGTCGCTGAGCAGGGTGATAGTGGGCAGCTCCTCCTCGGCCAGGGGCTCCACATAGCGCTCGGGGCGCTTGTCGGGGACCGCGATACCGTCGCGGCTGCCCTTGCCGTTCCGCAGGACGCAGACCTCGCAGTTGTGGTAGCAGCGGGGACCGTCGGTGCGGTCATCCAGGCGGACGTTCACCGTCTCCTTCAGCACGTTCACATCGCTGACGTTGCCGGTGCCGTCCGGCGTCAGGACGAAGGAGTCGTTCTTGGGCAGGCGCTTAATGGCATCCTCATAGGCGTCCTGTTCATATTTCAGGCAGCACATCAGCCGGCCGCAGGTACCGGAGATCTTGGTAGGGTTCAGACTCAGGTTCTGGGTCTTGGCCATCTTGATGGACACGGGCAGGAACTCGTCCATGAACTGGGCGCAGCAGAAGGGCCGGCCGCAGATGCCCAGGCCGCCGATCATCTTGGCCTCGTCTCGGACGCCGATCTGCCGCAGCTCGATGCGGGCGCGGAACACGCTGGCCAGGTCCTTGACCAGCTCGCGGAAGTCCACGCGGCCGTCGGCGGTGAAGAAAAACAGGATCTTGCTGCCGTCAAAGCTGCACTCCACCCGCACCAGCTTCATCTCCAGCTTGTGCTGCTGGATCTTCTTTTTGCAGACGTCGAAGGCTTCCTTCTCACGGCTGCGGTTGTAGGCGGCGGTGTGCTTGTCGTTGTCGGTGGCGATGCGGAGGACGGACCGCAGGGGCTTGACCACCGCGTCATCGGGCACCTGGTGGTTGCCCGCCGCGCAGTGGGCGAATTCCGGGCCCTGGGCGGTCTCCACGATCACGTCGGTGCCGGCGGGGATCGTGAGCCCCTTGGGGTCGAAGTAGTATTCCTTGCAGCCGCTGCGGAAGCGGACAGAGATCACATCGGTCATAAAAGTTCCTCCCATTTCACGGCGAGGGCGCCCAATATCTGGCCCACGCCCGCATTTTGGTCACATTGTTCGGCAAAGCGCTGACTGGCCGCGCACAGTCCCAGCAGCTGCCGCGCCGTCAGCTTGTCCGCCAGAAGAAGGGCGGCTTCCGCGCAGGAGGGATCCGGCCGCGCCTTGCCCTGCTGCACCAGCAGGGCTTCGGCCGCGGCGCGCCACAGCTCCTCCAGCTGGGCCTGCAGCGTCTCGCGCTTCAGGGACTGCTCGCGGGAGAGCAGCGCCGTGGTCACCGGCAGCAGACGCCCGGAGGCAAACGCACGGCACAGCTCCGCGGTACCGTCGCTGAGGGGCGCGTCTTCCCCGTCGTATTTCAGCAGAGCACAGCGGGAACGGACGGTCTCCAGCAGGGCGGCGGGAGCGTCGGCGCAGAAGATGAAAGCGGCATAGGGCGGTCCCTCCTCCACCACCTTCAGCAGGACATCCTGATCCCGCTGGTTCAGCTGGCGGCAGTCAGAGATGACGTATACCTTGCGCCGGGCCTCGTTGGGGCGGATGTACACATCCTTACGCAGGGCGCGGACTGCCTCCACCGTCAGCTCCTTGTGCTCTGTATCCAGCACGGGGATCACGTCCGGGTGGATGCCCTCCAGTACCTTGCGGCAGTGGCGGCAGCGCAGGCAGGGCCTGTCCGTCCCCTCGCAGACGTGGGCGGCGGCGAGAAACCGGGCAGCGGCGGTCAGGTCACCCCGGCCCGTCAGGATGACCGCGTGGCTGAGACGGTCCTCCCCGGCGGCGCGGCGCACGGTGCGGGCAAATATGCTGTTTTCCTGGGGCAGCTGGACCATGCGCGTACCTCCCGGTAAAGTGCCTACTAATTCAATGTAATAGTATACCACAGGAGTGGGGGAATAGGCAAGACACAAAATCTTCCCTCCGTTCCGCCGGGAGAAGCGCGCCGGGACGGCGGCTTTGCGGGTGCTGCGCCAAAAAGGACGGAAAATAGAGGAAACGGAAATGTGTTATCGGTTTACGGCGAGTGTCCGCAGAGGAAACAACATTTTTTTGTAAAAATATCCGCGACAGGGTTGCTTTTAAAAAAAAATATGACTATAATAAATTGTTCTTAATGTTTGGTACAACTATTTAATATACGGAGGAACTGCAATGAGCAAGAAGTATTGTTACCTGTTCACCGAAGGCAACGCCAAGATGCGTGAGCTGTTGGGCGGCAAGGGTGCGAACCTGGCGGAGATGACCAATATCGGTCTGCCCGTGCCCCAGGGCTTTACCATCACCACCGAGGCCTGCACTCAGTATTACGAGGACGGCCGCCAGATCAACGGCGAGATCATGGCGGAGATCATGGAGTATATCGAGAAGATGGAGAAGATCACCGGCAAGAAGTTCGGCGATCTGGAAAATCCCCTGCTGGTATCCGTGCGCTCCGGCGCCCGCGCCTCCATGCCCGGCATGATGGACACCATTCTGAACCTGGGCCTGAATGAGGACGTGGTGGATGTGATCGCCAAGAAGTCCAACAACCCCCGCTGGGCGTGGGATTGCTATCGCCGCTTTATCCAGATGTATTCCGATGTGGTCATGGAGGTTGGCAAGAAGTACTTTGAGCAGCTGATCGATGCCATGAAGGAGAAGAAGGGCGTGACCCAGGACGTGGAGCTGTCCGCCGAGGATCTGAAGGAGCTGGCCATGCAGTTCAAGGCCGAGTACAAGTCCAAGATCGGCAGCGACTTCCCCACCGACCCCAAGGAGCAGCTGATCGGCGCCATCAAGGCCGTGTTCCGCAGCTGGGACAACCCCCGCGCCAACGTGTACCGCCGCGACAACGACATCCCCTATTCCTGGGGCACCGCCGTCAACGTGCAGTCCATGGCCTTCGGCAACATGGGCGACGACTGCGGCACCGGCGTGGCGTTCACCCGTGACCCCGCCACCGGCGAGAAGAAGCTGATGGGCGAGTTCCTGACCAATGCCCAGGGCGAGGACGTGGTGGCCGGCGTGCGTACCCCCATGCCCATTGCCGAGATGGCTGAGAAGTTCCCCGAGGCCTATGACGAGTTCGTGAAGGTCTGCAATATCCTGGAGGACCACTATCGCGATATGCAGGACATGGAGTTCACCGTGGAGCACGGCAAGCTGTACATGCTGCAGTGCCGCAACGGCAAGCGCACCGCTCCCGCCGCGCTGAAGATCGCCTGCGACCTGGTGGACGAGGGCATGATCTCCGAGCAGCAGGCCGTGGCGATGATCGATCCCCGCAACCTGGATACCCTGCTGCATCCCCAGTTCGACCCCAAGGCGTTGAAGGCCACCGAGCCGGTGGGCAAGGCGCTGCCCGCCTCCCCCGGCGCTGCCTGCGGCAAGATCGTGTTCAACGCCGAGGACGCCAAGGAGTGGGCTGCCCGGGGCGAGAAGGTGGTTCTGGTTCGTCTGGAGACCTCTCCCGAGGACATCGAGGGCATGAAGGCCGCTCAGGGCATCCTGACCGTCCGCGGCGGCATGACCTCCCACGCGGCTGTGGTGGCCCGCGGCATGGGCAAGTGCTGCGTATCCGGCTGCGGCGCCATCAACATGGACGAGGCCAACAAGCAGTTTACCCTGGCAGGCAAGACCTACCACGAGGGCGACTGGATGAGCCTGGACGGCTCCACCGGTAATATCTACGACGGCGCTATGCCCACCGTGGACGCCAATGTGGGCGGCGATTTCGGCCGCATCATGGCCTGGGCCGACAAGTTCCGCCGGCTGAAGGTCCGCACCAATGCCGACACCCCCGCCGACGCCGCCCGCGCCCGTTCTCTGGGCGCCCAGGGTATCGGCCTGTGCCGTACCGAGCACATGTTCTTCGACGGCGACCGTATCGCCGCCATCCGTGAGATGATCTGCTCCGACACCAAGGAGCAGCGCGAGAAGGCTCTGGACAAGCTGCTGCCCATGCAGCAGGGCGACTTCGAGGGCATCTACGAGGCCATGGAGGGTTGCCCCGTCACCATCCGCTTCCTGGATCCCCCTCTGCACGAGTTCGTTCCCACCGAGGAGGCGGACATCGAGCTGCTGGCCAAGGATATGGGCAAGACCGTGGCCGACATCAAGGCCATCATCGCCTCCCTGCATGAGTTCAACCCCATGATGGGCCACCGCGGCTGCCGTCTGGCCGTCACCTTCCCGGAGATCGCCGTCATGCAGACCCGTGCCGTCATCCGCGCTGCCATCAACGTCCAGAAGAAGCACCCCGACTGGAACATGGTGCCCGAGATCATGATCCCCCTGGTGGGCGAGGTCAAGGAGCTGAAGTTCGTCAAGGACGTGGTGGTCAAGACCGCTGACGAGGAGCTGGCTGCTGCCGGTATGAACATGAAGTACCTGGTGGGCACCATGATCGAGATCCCCCGCGCTGCGCTGACCGCTGATGCCATCGCCACCGAGGCGGAGTTCTTCTCCTTCGGTACCAACGACCTGACTCAGATGACCTTTGGCTTCAGCCGTGACGATGCCGGCAAGTTCCTGCCCGCTTACTACGACAACAAGATCTATGAGAGCGATCCGTTCGCCCGGCTGGATCAGGTCGGTGTGGGCAAGCTGGTGGATATGGCCTGCAAGCTGGGCCGCGCCACCCGCCCCGACATCCATCTGGGCATCTGCGGCGAGCACGGCGGCGACCCCTCCAGCGTGGAGTTCTGCCACCGCGTGGGTCTGGACTATGTGTCCTGCTCCCCCTTCCGCGTGCCCATCGCCCGTCTGGCCGCCGCGCAGGCTGCCATCAAGGACGCCAAGTAAGGGCTCGATTTCCCGCATAATACCAAGCGCCCGGCTATCAGCCGGGCGCTTGTGTTTTGGGCGGAAGCATGGTAAAATATAACAATAGATCAACAAAAGCAGACAAACGGGGTCGTATTATTTGCTGGAGGGATCGTATGGAAAGACGAGGGGATAAGGTCGATATTGTGCAGAGGGTGTCCTGCTGGATATCGGATATGGCGTTTGCCAGGTTTAAGAGCTTTAGTGATCGTGTGCTGGGAATACAGATCGATGAGATTCCGACTGTGGAGAGCATCCTTATGCGGCAGAATTTTTCGGTCGTATTTTATGCAGCCATTCTGTTTATACTGACCAACGGGATCTACCTGGTCAAGAACATCGCGGCGCGCTCGATGATCCCCATTGACATGGTGCCGCTTTACATGATGATCGGCGGCTCGCTGGCGGTGCTGGTGTTTACGATCGCCTATAAAAAGCGTGGAGGAGAATACGATGCGCCGCCGGCGCGGTTTGCGCTGCTGGCCTACTATGGGGTGGTGATCGCCAGCGTTACCGTCTTTATGGTCTCCTGCAACTTTCACCGGGTCGGGTTGTCCATCTCCATGTGCTATCTGTTTGCGATCATGATCGCGCCCACATACCGCCGTGTGGATACCGTGGCGGTATGTGTTCTGATATTGATCAGCTGGTGGCTGCCCGGACAGCTTCCCTACGCGGAGAACTATGATCTGTTCAAGCATTTCCTGCTGCGATTTTCCATCATTGTAGGTTTTATCGTGCTGCGGTCCATCTTCCTTCGGCAGTCTGCCAACGAACGGCACATCAAGGAAATGGGTCACGCTTTCATCAAGCTGGCCTACAACGACGTGATGACGGAAACACTGAATAAAAAGGCGATGGAGACGTATGGCACGTTCATTGCCGATAAAACCGCGCCGGAACGGGTCAGCGTCATTATTTTTGACGTGGATGATTTCAAATCGTACAACGACAACTACTCCCACATGAAGGGCGACGAAGCGCTGCGGCGTGTGGCCGGAAGCGTGGTCGGGGTGTTGGCGGCGGCTGACCGGTATCTCTTCCGCTTTGGAGGCGAGGAGTTCGTGGCGATCCTGCCGGATATCGGTGAGGAGGAGGCCCGCCGTATCGCCGGTGCGCTTCTTGACGCGGTGCGCGCCGCGGCTGTTCCAAGAGAGGACCTGCCGGACCGGCACATTGTTACGGCCTCTTTCGGTGTTGCGTGCGGGACAGGCCGGGAATTGAAGGACTTTTCACTCATCGCAAAGGCGGACAGGCAGCTGTATATCTGCAAAAACAACGGAAAGAACTGTGTGGCGGCCAGCGGCGCCATATACAGATGAGGTACGCAGGCGCCCGGCTATCGGCCGGGCGCTTGTGTTTTGCGGGGAAATATGATAGGATGACAATATAAAGAAGCGGGGAAATATGATAGGATGGCAGGACAAAGAAGCAGGAAAATATGATAGGATGACAATACAAAGAAGCGGGGGAATATGATAGGATGACAGCACAAAGAAGCAGCAAAACATGATAGAATGACATTACAAAGAGGCGGAAAAACTGATAGGATGACAGCACAAAGAAGTAACAAAGCATGATCGGATGGCGATACAAAAAAGTAACGGAGGGGATACCGCTATGTACGAACTGATACAGCTTACCGAGAGGACGTATTACATCAAGAGCCCCACCAACATCGGCCTATTCCGGCTGGATGAGAAAAACGTCTGCCTGATCGACAGCGGCAACGACAAGGACGCGGGGCGGAGGATACGGCAGGTGCTGGACGCCAACGGCTGGCAGCTGACGGCGATCTACAACACCCACGCCAACGCCGACCACATCGGCGGGAACCGGTATTTGCAGGGACAGACGGGCTGCAGGATCTACGCGCCGGGAATCGACTGCGCGTTTACCCGGCACCCGGTGCTGGAGCCGTCGTTTCTCTACGGCGGATATCCGCCCAAGGACCTGCGGCACAAGTTTCTGCTGGCACAGGAGAGCGACGCGGCGGAGCTGACGGCGGACAAGCTGCCGGAGGGCTTTGCGTCTATCCCCCTGCCCGGGCACTTTTTCGACATGGTAGGCTTTCGGACGCCGGACGACGTGGTGTTTCTGGCGGACTGCCTGTCCAGCCGGGAGATACTGGACAAGTACCAGATCGGCTTTATTTACGACGTGGCCGGGTACCTGAAAACGCTGGAGCAGGTGCAGGCCATGACCGCGAAGGTATTTGTGCCCGCGCACACGGAGGTGACGGAGGACATCGCCGATCTGGCGCAGTACAATATCCGAAAGGTGCATGAGATCGCGGAGAGGATCGTGGACCTCTGCGCCGCGCCCCGCGGCTTTGAGGACATCCTGCAGCAGCTGTTTGCCGCCTACGGGCTGACCATGAGCTTTGAGCAGTATGTGCTGGTGGGCAGCACGGTGCGGTCCTATCTGGCGTGGCTGAAGGACACGGGGCGGCTGACAGCCCTGTTCGAGGACGGCCGGATGCGCTGGGCGCGGGTGTGAGCGCCAACGGAATACGAAAAAAAACAAGCGCCCGGCTTCTGCCGGGCGCTTGTTTTGCGGCACGTGCCGCAGGGGGGAAGAAATTTGTGAGAGAGGGATGTGTCAGTTAGTTGTACTTCTCCAGGTACTTGCCGAACTCCTCCAGACCGGCCTTCAGCACCTGGGGATCGCGGAAGGCGCCGTAGCCCACGCGGATGGTCTTGGGCATATCGAAGTAGTCGCCGGGGACCACCAGGATCTGCTCGGTGGCCATGGCATCCTTGGCCAGGGTCTCGGAGTCCACGTCGTAGTCATAGTCGATCAGGCAGGTGGTGCCCATGGCCTTGGCGCGCAGGTGCAGGTGGGGCTGGGAGGCCACCCAGTCCTCCACGATCTTGCGGTTGGGCTCCAGAATGGAACGGGCGCGGGCCCACAGGGCTTGGTAATGCTCCAGCGCGATGGAGGCGATGATCTCGTCCCAGATGCCGCAGCAGATGGTGTTGTAGGAACGGCGGGTCTTCATGACCTCGTACATCTCGTGGTCGCGGCAGACGATCCAGCCGATACGGGTGCCGGCCATGGAGTACATCTTGGACATACTGCTGATGGAGATGGCCTTGTGGTAGCCGTAGTCCAGAATGGAGGGCATATAGTTCTCGTCCAGCCCGCGATAGACCTCGTCGCAGAGGATCCAGGCGTCGTGCTTGGCGGCGATGTCCACGATCTTACGCAGACCCTCGTCGTACAGGGTCACGCCGATGGGGTTGTTGGGGTTGGTCAGGACGATCATCTTGGTGTTGGCGTCGCAGGCCTTGTCCAGGGCGTCGAAATCCAACTGATAGTTATCCTCGGCCTTCAGCTGGACCACGCGGGTCTCGATGCCGCTGCCTTTGGGGATATCGTAATGCTGCTGATAGGAGGGCTTGATCACCACGCAGTTGTCACCCGGCTCCAGCACGCTCATCAGCACCAGGTCATTGGCGCCGGTGCCGCCGTGGGTGATCATCACTTCCTCGGGCTTCACATTGCCCTTGGGGTAAATGCCGGCCACCGCCGCCTTGATCCGGGGAGAGCCGGTGGCGTCGCCGTGGTGATAATGCAGGCTCATGGTACGCATTTCGTTCAGGAAAGCGTCCAGATCCTCACCGGTCAGGTCAAACAGCTCGTCCATACGAAGGGCGCTGACGCAGCTGCTGCCCAGATTGATACGGGCGAGAGAGTCCATGGGATTCAGCCACTCTTCCACACCAAACCATGCCAGTTTCATTTTATTGTCCTCCTCATTTCGTCTGTTTTGTAGGGTAAGCGGATATATTCCGCGGGGTTACAGGTCGGCCTGCAAGCCCACGCCCTCGGCCAGTGCGCGGTCGATGGCTACCTTGGCGGCGGCCAGATCCAGAATGTACAGGCCGGTGGCGTCGAAGATGGTGGTCTGCGTGTCGCTGGTGCGGCCGGGGACCTTGCCGTCGATGAGGTCACCGATCTCGCCGGTGATGTCGTCGGCACTGATGACGCCCTGCTTGATGGGCAGCTCCATCTCGCCCACGCGGATGCACTGGGCACGGTCGTCGGCGTAGAAGGCGGCGCCCTGGAAGATGGTGCTCTCGATCTCCTGCTTGGATTCCATGTCGGAGCCCAGGCAGCTCAGATGGGTGCCGGGCTTCAGCCACGCCTTCTGGATGATGGGCTTGCGGGAGGGTGTGACGGTGATGATGGCGTCACTGTCGCCCACGGCGGCGGCCATATCCAGCGCCGGCAGGAACTCCACGCCGGAGGCGTCGATGCCGAAGTCATCGGAGAGCTGCTGGGCAATGTGGGCGGCGAACTGCACCGCGTTGTCGGGGAACATGGGGTCGGCGATGTAGACCTTATCGATGGCCGGACGCAGCAGCAGCGTGGCGGCGATCTGGAAGGGGGCCTGCTTGCCGGCACCCAGGATGAACAGGTGCTTGGCGTCCTTGCGGGCCAGCAGGTCCACGCCCAGCGCGCCGGCGGCGCCGGTACGCATACAGGTGACGTAGGAGGCGTCCATGACGCTGACGGGAATACCGGTGTTGGAGTCGTAGACCATCATGATGCCGTTGAAGGGCGGCAGGCCCTTTTCCCGGTTCTCGGGAAAGTTGTTCAGCATCTTCAGGCCGTGGAGCTGTACGCCCTTGATATAGCCGGAACGGATGTCCATGGCGGCGTGCTCGTCCACGAATTCATAGTTGACCAGCGGCCAGATCACGGACTTGCCCTGGGATTTCAGACGATAGACCTCGCGCACCTCCTGGATGACTTCCTTCATGGAGATGACCTGCTTGACCTGCTCGCGGTTCAAAATCAAAACGCTCATATACATCCCTGTCCTTTCGTTTTTTCGGGAGGGCAGAGAGGGGCCGCGCCGGCCGTGCTCCGCCTCAGTTTGATGTCATTGTAACCGGGAGATGTTGCGCCGCGCGTGGGAAAAGCGTTGAATTTCCGTTGTTGCTAAACATTTTAGCAAATCATGCCGCGCTTTTCAACAAACGATTTGGTACATTTGCCGCCGGGGACACAGCGCCACTGGACAGACGGCCCGCCCTGGTGTACAATACGGCCATAACACAACACGGCTTTCAACAGGAGGACGGGACGCTATGTACGCGGATATCATCATTAAAAACGGGCGCTGCGTGACCATGTGCGGCGACGGCGGGGCCGACTGGGTGGCCGCGGCGGGGAAAATGATCTGCGCCGCAGGCCGCGGCGATGATTGGCAGAAGCTGGTGCGCCCCGGCACGCAGGTCATCGACGCCAGGGGCGGCACGGTGCTGCCGGGGTTTATCGACAACCACTTCCATGTGATGCAGACCGCTGTGAACATGATGAGCGTGGATCTGGGCGGTGCGCGGTCCCACCGGGAGCTGGGCGAGATGCTGGCCGCCGCCGAAAAGCGGGAGGGCGCGGTGCTGGGCTGCCAGGTGGAGGAGTCGCAGTTCGAGGAAAAGCGTTTTCCGGACCGGTATGTGCTGGACAAGTATTGCAGCGACAGTCCGGTGGTGCTGTTCTCCAAGGAGTACCACGTCAGCATGCTGAACACCCACGCCCTGCTGTATTACAAGGTTCCCTTCTCCCTGGAGGGCGTGGAGCTGGACAGCAGCGGCCTGCCTACGGGCATTTTCCGGCGGAACGCCAACTATGTGCTGCGCTCCAATGTGCTGCGGAGCCTGCCGGACGAATTCCGCATGGAGGCCATCCATCTGGCCATGTCCCGGCTGCTGGAAAACGGAATTACCACCGTGGCGGCCATCGAGGGCGGCTGGCTGTTCGACGACCGGGACGCGGAGTTCATCTACGCCCACAGCGGCGAGTTCCCGGTGGATATGCCGCTGTTCTACCAGACCATGGACCTGGCGAAGGTCTGGAAGCTGGGACTGCGCCGGGTGGGCGGCAATATTATGGTGGACGGCACCCTGTCCAGCCACAGCGCCGCCCTGTCGGCGCCCTACGCGGACCGGCCGGACTACCGGGGACAGATCTTCCTGCCCCAGGATGGACTGGACGAGTTCGTGCAGCAGTGCTACCGGCAGGATATGCAGCTGGCGCTGTACAGCATCGGCGACCGGGCCATCGAGTCCGTGCTGCTGGCCCACGAGAGGGCCATCCGTCAGGGCGGCAGCACCGCCCTGCGCCACCGCATCGAGCACGCCATCATGGCCACGCCGGAGCAGATCGCCCGGGCGGCGGATATGAAGCTGATCTTCTCGGTGCAGCCGGCCTACGCCTATCTGTGGGGCGGCAAGGGCGGTATGTACGAGCGCCGGGTGGGCGAGCGCTATCTGCGCTCCAACAACTTTGCCGCCATGTTCGCCGCCGGCGCGGTGGTGTGCGGCGGGTCGGACAGTGACGTGACGGAGCCGCGGCCCATGCTGGGCATCCACGCGGCGGTGAACCGCGCCGTGCCCCAGTGCGCCGTGTCCGTGGAGCAGGCCATCGAGATGTACACCGTCAACGGCGCTTACGCGCTGTTTGAGGACAAACGCAAGGGGAAGCTGGCGCCGGGATACCTGGCGGATATCGTGGTGCTGGACCGCGACATCCGCGCCGCGCCCGCAGAGCAGCTGGAGCAGACCGACGTGACCGTGACCATCAAGTCCGGGTCGGTGCTGCACAGCCGGCAGTGAGGTGACGGCCATGCTTCAGATCAGACTGTTTGGCAAGCCGCAGGTCATCTGCGACGGCACGGACATCACCCCGGAGCTGGGCAACAAGGGCTGCGCCCTGCTGTGTATCCTGTTTCTGCGGGGCGGGGACTACTACGCGCGGGAGAAGCTGGCGGCCTACCTCTGGCCGGACAGCGCCGCCAGCGCTGCCAAGTATAATCTGCGCTATACCCTGTGGAAGATCAAAAAGAGCACCGATACCGGCGAGGGCGGGCGGTCGCTCATCAAGCTGGACCGGGAGTACTGCTGCATCGACCGGGCATACGACTATATCTGCGATCTGCAGACCATCGACGAGATCGACCCGGAGACCCGGTCGGCGGACGAGCTGAAGCGGGCGTGTGACGCCTTCGGCGGCGAGCTGCTGGAGGGGTACTATTTCAACCACTGCGAGGACCTGAATGAGCTGATCCTCAGCCAGCGCATCTATTATGAGAAGCGGAAGAACCGGCTGCTGATGAAGGCGGCGGAGCTGTATGAGCAGCGGGATATGCTGCCGGAGGCTGTGGGCATTCTGGAGCGGGTCATGGAATACGAGCCCTACAACGAGCAGCTGGCCCTGCGGCTGATGACGCTGTATGAGCGCGGCGGCGACCGCAGCCGTGCTATCCGGTTTTTCAACGAGTTCCGCAACCGGCTGGCCTCCAATCTGGAGATCTATCCCGGCAGCGCCATCACGCAGAAATACGCGGAGCTGAAGGCCGCGCCCGCCGCGCCGGAGCCGGCTCCGGCAGCGGACAGCGTTCCCGGCCTGCATGTGCGGACCTACTGCCTCCGGGCGGTGCCCTGCTTCTGGATGGCGGACACGGTGGGGAAGCTGCTGGACGCCGTCGGGAACGACGTGCGGCCGGACGACCGGACGCTGCTGCGGGTGCTGGGGGCTATACAGCCCGCTGCGGCGGCGTGTGCCGGTGTGGAGGGCGAGGTCACGGCCGCGCCGGCGGCGGTGGCCCAGGCGTTTATCCGGTGGCTCACCGGTCTGGCGGCGCGGCAGCCGCTGGCGGTGCATATCCGCCGCGCCGGGGAGATGGACGACGTCAGCCGCGGTGTGCTGGAGTATCTGCTGGCGGAGCGCCCTGCCGGGTTGACGCTGCTGACAGAGGACGGCTGCACTCTGGGCGATATGCCCAGCGGAAAATGACGGCGGAAAGTGCCGGATATTTGCCGGAACAACGGACGCATCCGAACTTTAAAGCGCGAAAGCGCCTGGAGAGGCGTTTACCCCGGGTAAATATTTTTGGCAGATATGACGGTTGACGGTGGCTCCCTGTTGTGATATCTTACAGAAAACTTCGGGAAAGGAGAACGCCACACATGATGAAGCAGCTGTACAAGGCATACGCATTTAGCTTTTACTTTACCTATGCGGATAAAGTAAGAGTGATTTGTGATGCCCGGAAATGCTGCTGATGAAATGAGGACGTTCTCCCACGGAGACGCACTGACATCAAAGCCGCCCTATGGATCACAGATCCACAGGGCGGCTTTTTTGCAGCCAATTTTTCAAAAACACCCATCAGGAGGAACCACACCATGAAAAAGAACATCACACGGCGGCTGATGACCGCCCTGCTGGCCGCCGCCGGGGCGGCCGCATGGCCGTGCAGCTGGGCGGTGTGATACTGGGCGCGGTGATCTACTACATCGTGTACCAGGTCATCATCTTCGCCGGCTTCGACACCGACCTTCTGAAAATGTTTTCCGCCGTGGTGGTGGCCGTGTTCCTGGGTGCGCCCCACGTCAAAGCACAACTGAAAGCCCATTCCCGCAGTAAGAAAGGAGACAGCGGCCATGCTGAAAATGAATAACATCACCAAGACCTTCAACAGCGGCACCGTGGACGAGCGCGTGGCGCTGGACCACCTGAGCCTGACGCTGCGGGACGGGGATTTCGTCACCGTCATCGGCGGCAACGGCGCCGGAAAGAGCACCATGCAGAACGCCATCTGCGGCACCTGGCAGCCCGACGAGGGCAGCATCGAGCTGGACGGCGTCAACGTTTCCTCTCTGCCGGAGTACAAGCGCGCCCGCTACCTGGGCCGCGTATACCAGGACCCCATGATGGGCACCTCCGCCGGCATGGAGATCGAGGAGAACCTGGCTCTGGCGGAGCGCCGCGGCCGGCATCACACCCTGCGTCCCGGCATCCGCCGCGGCGAGCGCGAGGACTATCGCCGCCGCCTGCGGGAGCTGGGTCTGGGTCTGGAGGATCGCCTGACCACCAAGGTGGGCACCCTCTCCGGCGGACAGCGTCAGGCGCTGACGCTGCTGATGGCCACCCTGCAGAAGCCCAAGCTGCTGCTGCTGGACGAGCACACCGCTGCCCTGGATCCCCAGACGGCCCAGCGGGTCATGGATATCACGGACCGCCTGGTCCGGGAGAACCACCTGACCACGCTGATGATCACCCACAATATGCGCGACGCTATCCACTACGGCAACCGCCTGCTGATGCTGCACAACGGGCGGATCGTGATGGATATCTCCGGCGAGGAGAAGGCCCGGCTGACGGTGCCGGACCTGCTGGCGCTGTTCAGCAAGGTCAGCGGCCAGGAATACGACAACGACCGCGCCCTGCTGGCGTAAACGCGAAGCCGGGGACTGTCCGTGAGGACAGCCTCCGGCTCTCTGCGCTTGACGGGCTGTGCGGCGGATGGTATGATGGTGGACGGAAGCGCCGGGGCCGTTCCGGCGCAGGGGAGGACGCCATGAAGAAGATAGACAACTGCGAGAATTCCACCGTGCTGGTGGCGCTGCTGCTGGCGGGCATCCTGCTGGTCATGGGCGCCTACCGGCTGTTCTCCTGGCTGTGCAGCCGGGGGCTGACGGACACGCTGACCTGGGTGCTGGGCGCGGCGGCGCTGGTGCTGGCGGCGCTGGGCCTGCTGCTGGCGAGCCGCAGCTTCCGGCGGCTGAAGGAGCTGCATCTGTAAGAGAACACCCCTGACCGGCAGGTCAGGGGTGTTCTTTCTTTACAGCTCGAGGGTCGCCGGCACAGCGTCCGCCGGGATGGGGCAGGTGTACCCGGCCGCCGTCCGCTGCCGGAACTCGGCCTTGGCGGCCTCCAGCAGCGCGGGCTGCTCCAGCAGATCAATGGCGGCGGCGCACAGCACCTTGCCGGCGTGTACGGTGGCCTTATGGGCCATGGGCGTCTTGTTGCAGGACACCACCTGCCAGCTGTGGCAGGGGACGTGGTTGGGCCACACCGCCACATGGATCTGTGCCGTGGGGCACTGATAGCTGACATCGCCCACGTCGGTGGAGCCGGCGTTGAAGGCGGGACCCTGATACAGCGGCATCAGGAAGTCGTTGAAGTGGCCGGTCTGCATGGCCTTCACCTTTTCGGCGAAGGCGGGATCGTTCTCCGCGCCCACGCCGCCGGGGACGTCACGCCCTTCGTAGGTGGCGGACAGTGCCTCCATGAAAGCGTGCTCCTCCGCCGTGCAGGGCGGTACGCCCAGCTGGGAGAAGTTGTCGTACAGCACCTTCTCCAGCGCGTGGTTGCACACGGTGTCGGACAGGCCGTCCACGAAGCGGCGCTCGATGGTGGTGTCCGTCATCAGCGCCGCGCCCTGCGCGATCTTGTCCACCCGCTGGTGCAGAGCCATGCAGTCCTTGACGAAGTTGGAACGGATCATGTACAGGACGCTGGCCTGGTGCTGCACCACGTTGGGGCTTACGCCGCCTGCGTCCAGAATGGAGTAGTGCACCCGGGCGTCGCGGGGCATATGCTCCCGCAGGAACTGCACGCCCACATTCATCAGCTCTACCGCGTCCAGCGCGCTGCGGCCCCGCTCCGGCGCGGTGGATGCCTGGGACGCCAGCCCGTGGAACGTGTAGATCATCTGGATGCAGGAGTTGGTGGAGCCGGTAGTCACCTCGCTGCTGTCGCCGGGGTGCCACGTCAGCGCCGCGTCAAGGCCGTACCACAGGCCCTCCCGAGCCATATAGGCCTTGGACGCCACACCCTCCTCGCCGGGGCAGCCGTACAGGATGACGGTGCCGCTTTTTCCGGTCTGGGTCAGATAGTGCTTCAGGCCGATGGCGGCGGCCATGGCCCCCGCGCCCAGCAGATTGTGGCCACAGCCGTGGCCGCTGCCGCCCTTCACCAGCTCGTGGTACGCGGTGCTGCCCGCCGCCTGCGAAAGGCCGGACAGCGCATCGTACTCCGCCAGCAGGCCAATGACCGGCCCACCGCTGCCGAAGGAGGCGGAGAAGGCGGTGGGGATGCCGCATATGCCGTCCTCCACCTGAAAGCCCTCAGCCTTCAGCACCTTGACGAACAGGGCGGCGGACTTTACCTCCTGCATGGACAGCTCGGCATAGTCCCAGATGGCGTCCGCCACCGCTGCCACCAGTTCCTTCTTCTCGTCAATGGCGGCCAGCGCCGCCTTTTTTGCATCGTTCATTGTCTGCTCCTTTTTCACAGCACCTTCTTCAGGAAATCCTGAAGGCGGGGGCTCTGGGGGTGATCGAAAACATCGGCGGGGGTGCCCTGCTCGGCGATCTTGCCGGCGTCCATGAACAGCACGCGGCTGCCTACCTCTTTGGCGAAGCCCATCTCGTGGGTGACCACCACCATGGTCATGCCGGACTGGGCCAGCTCCTGCATGACCTCCAGCACCTCGCCCACCATCTCCGGGTCCAGGGCGCTGGTGGGCTCATCGAACAGCATGACCTCCGGCTCCATGGCCAGCGCCCGGACGATGGCCACACGCTGCTTCTGTCCGCCGGACAGCTGGGCGGGGTAGTCGTTGGCCCGGTCCGCCAGCCCGACACGCTGAAGCAGCGCCATGGCCTTCTGCTCGGCCTCCGACTTGGGGACTTTTTTGATCTTGATGGGCGCCATGGTCAGGTTATCCAGCACGGTTTTGTTGGGGAACAGGTTGAAATGCTGGAACACCATGCCCATTTTCTGCCGATGGAGGGGGAGGTCCACCTTCTTGCCGGTGATGTCCACCCCGTCGAAGATGATGGAGCCGGAGGTGGGCGTTTCCAGCAGGTTCAGGCTCCGCAGGAATGTGCTCTTGCCGCCGCCGGAGGGCCCGATCACCGCGATGACGTCGCCCTTGTACACGTCCACCGTGACGCCGTCCAGCGCCTTGACGTCGCCGCCGTTGTAGTATTTCTTCAGGTCCTTGACCTGGATAAGCGTCTGTGCCATCAGATATGCACCTCCCGCTGCTGCTTCCGCTTGCGCCCATAGCCGTTGTTCCGGTCGGCCTTCTTCATTTTTCTTTCAAAGTGGCCGAACACCTTGCTGAGCACGAACGTCATAATGAAGTAGATGACGCCCACGATCACCAGCGGCTCGATGGGCAGGTATGTGGCGCCCTTGACCACCAGGTACTGGGTCATCAGGTCGCCGATGAAGAACGTGGAGCCCAGGGACGTGTCCTTGATGATCATGATAAACTCGTTGCCCAGGGCGGGCAGGATGTTCTTCACTGCCTGGGGCACCACCACGAACCACATGGCCTTGCTCTCGCTGAAGCCAAGGCTCAGCGCTGCCTCCTTCTGCCCCGGATCTACCGCCTGGATGCCGGAACGGATGACCTCGGACACGTAGGCCGCGCTGTTGCAGATCAGGGCGATGGCGATGCAGAGGAACTTCTGCTTGTTCAACGCCGGGATCAGCATGGGCAGGCCGAAATAGAAAAAATACAGCTGCAGCAGCATGGGCGTGCCGCGGATGATCTCGATGTAGATGGTGGACAGCCACCGCAGCGGCGGTATCTTCGACATCTTCATCAGTGCCAGCACAGAGGCGAACACCGCGCCGAAGGCCACGGTGATGGCGGCCAGCGCCAGCGTGTACGACACGCCGTCGATGAGGAATTTGTCCCAGTATTTCAGGAACAGCGCGGCCAGCTTTTCAAAGTCAATGAATTTCATGGTGATTTCCTCTTACTGTGTATACGGCGGCGGGTACGGCTTTCGTACCCGCCGCCGCGGTGTATATCCGTGTCAGTTCAGTGTCAGCTCCTGTGCGTTCTCGCTCTTGCCCAGCTCTACGGCGTCCTTGTACCAGCCGTCGTAGAGGTTGGCCTCCTTGGCCTGTGCCAGAATGGCGTTCACCGCATCAAGCAGCTCCGTCTCACCCTTCTGCATCATGATAACGTTGGCGGAATACTCGGCCTTCACGTCGAACTCCCAGGTGCAGATGACCAGATCGGGGTTGGCGTCCACGATCATCTCCGCGTTGCCGTAGGCCACGGCCAGCGCCTCGATGTTGCCGCTCTTGAGCTCCATGACGCCCACGGTGATGTCGCCGATGGAGATGGGATTGGCACCCGTCAGCTGCTCAGTCACCAGCTGCATCTGCAGGGAGGCGTTCTGCGCGCCCACGTCCTGACCGGCCAGATCATCGGGGGAGGTGTACTTATCCGCGTTCTCCTTCTTGATGAGCAGGGCCTGTCTCGTCTCGTTTTCACCGGCGTAGTAGTAATCGCTGAGCTCATAGTTCTGGGCTCTGTCCTCCGTCCAGGAGTAGCCGGAGATGCTCATGGGAACGGAGCCGGTGTACACGGCGGTCTGGCTGGCGTCGAAGCCCATAGGCTCGATGGCCAGCTCCACGCCCAGGTTCTCGGCGATGTACTTGGCCAGGGTGATGTCGAAGCCCACATACTGGTCCTGACCGGTCTTGGAGGAGTCCACGAACTCCATGGGGGAGAAGTCGGGGCTGAGGGCCACGGTCAGCACGCCATCGGCCTTGATCTTTTCCAGCGCGTTGGCCGGCTCGGTCACGGTGTCATCGTCGGTCTTGTCGTCGGTCTTCGTATCAGCCTTGCTGCCGCAGGCTACCAGAGAAAGCGCCATCATCAGCGCCAGAAGCAAAGAAACAAACTTTTTCATGGTCGTATATCCTTCCGTATATGGTGAATATTTATTCATGTATAAAATGTATGTGGTCGGGAGAGCTCATGCCGCGCGGTGCAGGCGGTGCGCCTGTCGTCGTCGCGGCAGTGCCATCGTGCCAACTCCTTTGCTGTGGTGATTTTTCATGGGCCGTACCGCCTTTCCAGTGTGCGTTTTCCGGGGATGGGCTTGCCGCCGTCCGGTGCATCTCTCTCGTTGATGTTGCATAATTTACCACCACAGTCCGGGAATGTCAAGGCAAATTTGAATATTTATTCGCAGAATATGCGAATTTGGTGAATATACTTACAGCATCGGCTAAAGCGGCGGGTCATTTGCATCAAAATGACGGGATCCGCCAGCAAAAAAAGAGCACCGCCTTTAGGCCGCCTGGCATAAGAAAACATACGCCGCAAAAGGCGCGTTTCGCGCAGCCCCATCGTTGCGCCGCCTTGACAGACATCCAGTATGCCTGCGGCGGCGCGCCTCGGTTCTGCACAAAACGCGCTCTTTTTCGGTGCGAAGCAGTTTTGCCAAAGTAAATTCGAGCTGAAATTGGCTGCAAAAACGCCCGCATGCTGACGCATGTGGGCGTTTTTGCGGTCGATTTCAGCCGGATAGACACAGGCAAAACCGTGTGTTTTCTTGTGTCAGGCGGCCTTTCGGCGGTGCTCTCTCGTGTTGTGTATGTGAATTACTCCTCCGTCTCGATCAGGCCGTAGCCGCCGTTGTTGCGGTGGTACACCACGCACACGGCGTTCGTCTCGATATTGCGGAACACATAGAAGGAGTGCCCCAGCAGGTTCATCTGCAGAACGGCCTCGTCGGTGGTCATGGGCTTGACAGAGAAGCGCTTGGTGCGGATGATGTCGAAGTCGTTGTCCTCCACCACGTCGAATTCGGCGGGCACGGTGGACACCAGCGCGTCGGGCCGCAGGTTCTTGGCCAGGCGGGTCTTGTTCTTGCGGATGCGGCGGTCGATGAAGCTGACGGCCTCGTCGATGGCGCTGCGCATATCGCCGTCGGGATCCTCAGTCTGGGCGCGGAACAGCGTGCCGTTGGCGGCGCGGATGGTCAGCTCCACCACACAGCGGTTTTTCTTCTCCACAGCAAAGGTCACAAAGGCGTCTGCCTCCTCCGGGAAATACTTGTCCAGCTTACTGATCTTTTTCTCGGCGTATTCCTTGATGGAGTCGTTGAGAGAGATCTTCTTGCAGGCGAATGTGAACTTCATAGTGTTTGCTCCTTTCCGTAACGGGTAACGGTGCAAGGGTCAGGGAGTGGTTTCCCCTTATCCTTGACTAATTATAGCAAATATGTCTTGCGTTGAAAAGAGGGTTTGGAAGAATTTGTGAAATATTCACAAAAAATTCGCGGAACGGTCAAATTCGACAGGTCTCGACTTTTTCCGCCAAAATGCGGCAAAAGCTCCTATTTACAAGCGCTTCGCCCCGGTGTACTATACGGTTCGGAGGCTTTCCAATATCCCACCCGCTTGCGCCGTCCCTTCCGGGGGCGGCGTCTTTTTGCCTATGGCCCCGCCGTTCTTGTATTTCCCCGCCGGGTGTGCTATACTGTCCACGATATTTTAACTTCGCCCCCGCCGGGGGCAGGGAGGTCCTCTTGGAAAGAACACAGGTACAGATCCCCGCCGCGCAGCTGGACCGCCAGCGGGATTTTGAAGCAAAGCTGAAGGAGATGCACGCCGCCCGGCCCCTCCGCGCGCTGGTGGACACCTTCGGCTGCCAGCAGAACGTGGCCGACAGCCAGTATATCATGGGTATGCTCCGGGCTATGGGGTGCTCGTTCACCGACGATCCGGCCCAGGCGGACGTGGTGGTGCTGAACACCTGCGCCATCCGCGACCACGCGGAGAAGCGGGTGTACGGCAATCTGGGTGCGCTGACCCACACGAAGAAGGCCAACCCGGCGCAGGTGATCTGCCTGTGCGGCTGCATGGCGCAGCGGCCGGAGGTGGCCGAGAAGGTGCGCCAGTCCTACCGCCATGTGGATCTGGTGTTCGGCCCGCAGGCCCTGTGGAAGTTCCCCGAGCTGCTGTATCAGGTCTATACCCAGCGGCGCAGGGTGTTTTCCGTGGAGGATGAGCACGGCGCCATCGCCGAGGGTATGCCCGTGGTCCGCGAGGGCCGCACCCGCGCGTGGGTGTCCATCATGTACGGCTGCAACAACTTCTGCTCCTACTGCATCGTGCCCTACGTCCGCGGCCGGGAACGCAGCCGCGACCCGGAGAGGATCATCGACGAGGTGCGGGAGCTGGTGGCCGACGGCTTCCGGGAGATCACCCTGCTGGGGCAGAACGTCAACTCCTACGGCAAGGATCTAGGCACCGGCTATGATTTTGCCGATCTGCTGACCGACCTGGACAAGATCGACGGCGACTATCTCCTGCGCTTTATGTCCTCCCAGCCTAAGGATGCCACCTATAAGCTGTTCGACGTGATGGCCGCCAGCCGCCATGTGGCCAAGCAGCTGCACCTGCCGGTGCAGTCCGGCTGCGACCGGGTGCTCCGCGCCATGAACCGTCCCTACGATGTGGCCAAATACCTGGACCTGATCACCTATGCCCGCAGGGTCATGCCCGAGCTGGTGCTGACCAGCGACGTCATCATCGGCTTCCCCGGTGAGACGGAGAGCGAGGCCATGGAGACGGTGGCCCTGGTGGAGAAAGTCCGCTTCGACGCCCTGTTTACGTTTATCTTCTCCCCCCGCCCCGGCACCCCGGCGGCGAAGATGGAGGACCCCGTCCCCCGTGAGGAGAAGCAGCGGTGGTTTGACCGGCTCTGTGCCGTGCAGAACGGCATCTCCGAGGAGCTGCACCGCCAGTATGTGGGGCAGACGCTGCGCTGTCTGGTGGACGGCGAGAGCGACGACGCCCGCTGGCCCCTGACGGCCCGTACCGCCGGCGGACGCCTGGTCCACTGCACCGGCGACCGGGCTGATCTGGGCGAATACCGGGATGTAAAGATCACCGACAGCAATACCTGGGCGCTGTTCGGCACGATCGAATAGAGCAAAAAAAGAAACCGCCGCAGGCCACATCTTCATAAGTACAAATTGTGGCACAAGGGCGGCTGATGCGAAATGCCCCGTCGCAGGGATTTCCTGCGGCGGGGCATTTTTGACATCTTTAGGCAAAGAAATAAAACCACAGCTCTAACAAGGGAACGAAAAAATCTTTAACACGAGTAAAACCTCCTATTGCAATATGCTGGTAAAAGCTTGCTGGCCGTTTTACTAGAGCAATAGGAGGTTTAATGCGTTTTAAGAAAGATGAATACAAAAATTCCGCAAAGTAAACTAACTTTGCGGAACTCGCAGCTCATAAACGTTGCATGAGCGCACTACCCATCAGTTGTGTTGGTATAAACGTTTCTTGTACAGGTAAAAAGCAGATGTTTTGTACGGCCTGTGACTTATGGGCTAATGATGGGTGATGGTACAGATTCAAAGTCGTCTTAATATCTGAGTGTCCGAGCATTTCGCTCACACTTTTCACATCTATTCCCCGTTCAACACAGCGAGTTGCATAGGTGTGGCGCAGAATGTGAAAATTTCGATAGTGAACTCCGCATTCCTTCAAAAACAGCTTGTACTGGTATTGACAGGTACGAGGGGCCATAGGTGCGTCCGTGCCTGTCATTAAAAAACTATCTATTGAATTAGAAAGACGCACTTGTTTCAGCAACGCTAACATATCTGCAGGAATGGGTATCCGTCGTAGGGATGATAAACTTTTAGGGGGCTGGATCACCAGTTTGCCTACTCCATCTACGGTCAATCTCTGTACTGTGCGCTGGACAGAAATTACTCCCGACGAAAAGTCAATGTCAGACCACCGTAGTGCACACAACTCTCCTAAACGCAAACCACTGTTCAATGTCAGCAAAATAGCTATTCCTAGAATACTCGGTACATCGAGTACTCTATTGGCAATGGAGTTTATCTCTGCATCTGAAAAGATTTCCGGCATATTTTGCCGATACTTCGGGAGTTTTGCGCCATGTGCAGGACTGCTGCAATTGAATGTAGTCTCTGCATACTTTAAAACGCCCTTCAATAATGTGCCTATATCTTTCAACGTCTTCTGTGACAGCTCGCTATCTATCTGTTTTTGCTGCAAAAAAGATGTGAATGCTTTTGTTGATAACTGATCTACACATACACGGCCCAACGATGGGAGAATATGCTTTCGCAGCATCTGCTCATAGCGCAGGTAAGATGAGAGCTTTATAGTGTTTTCCTTTTCGGCCAAGAAGCCTGTTACGGCCTCTTGGATAGTGACCACACCTCTTTGCTGAATGGCATTCTTCTCAGTTTTAGGATAACCCCTGTAGCGTGAATCATTGCTCCTAATAATTATCTGTTCTGAGTTTTTGGCCTTAGATGCCTTGCGGATGTAGATGCCTCTTTGCGACCACTGCCGTGTTCCTGCATTACAATACTCTCTTTTGCAATGCTGCATAGTCATCCTCCTTTGCCTATCAATCTCAAATTTGTCTACAATATTCGAATGTTGGAGAACTTCCATTAATCAATCGATTATTGCACTTTCCTGTTGACTTCTGCCAATAAGTGTAGTACATTTATATCACAAGATGCTCCGCAAAGTTAGTTTACTTTGCGGAAGTGCGGCAGGAAGGCCATTACATTTCTGTATTATGCCTTAATATACCCTGCTGATACACATAAAAACTTCATAGGCCCTGGGATGTCTTACAGCGGTTATCCGAACTGCGTTCTGTGCGCGGTCAGGTAATTGCATAAAAGGAACGGGAATAATAATCCCACGCGAACGGCACCGTGGGCGCAAGAATGCACCAAAACAGCAGTAGCTGTTGGACGAAAGTCCGCCATTGAGGGATGCCCCTTGAGAAGGTAGGTAGCAAACGAGGAGCAGCAGCTCCGTGGCGCGAGGCGGGAGACTTGTATGATTAGGGCCATTAGCGGTGGGCGGATTCTCCACGCGTTGTGACAGGAGTGCTTGTTGTGACAGCTATCATAGCTTGTTTACGCACTTCTATTTTGGGTGCTTGCCGCTTCTTTCAGTTTAGCTGAAGGAGGCGGCATTTGTCATCATTGAGGGGGAAAATATGTCAAACAGAGATCCACGCCAACGATTTGACTATCAAAATTGGTTAAATAGTCAGGTCGCCGAACGAGCTAAAGCCTCGCTGACAGCGCGGGATGCAGCGTTCGCCGAGAACAATGCCGGGGTGACTCGTGCGGCCCTAACGCAGTATCTAAATGTATGTGCCGCTGCGCTGGGGCATAGTCCCAGCCCCACAGAGATCGACGGTGGTGCGTTTATCGAGCAGCGATTCGGCAGCTGGGATAATGCCATGACAGCCGCAGGATTGCCCCGGCCAAAAACCACACCTAAACTTAACAACACACTGCGTTACCGCATGGAAAAAGAAAAGCTGCTGCCGCTGTTTCTGGCGGAGCGTAAGGAGAAGAAGCGGCAGAAGCAGATCGAGAAGAACCTGCGGCAGGGCCAGCTGGCCCACGAAAAGGCCGTGAAGCGCCGCGCAGAGCGGGAGGCAGCCGAGGCCGAGAAAACCGCCGCCGAAAAAGACACCAACCCTTGTCAAGCCGAGACAGTCTGAACGGAGACTGTCAGCTTTCCATAAGGGCGGGAGGGGTTCGCCGACCCCTCCTGCCGTCCTCAAACTGTTACCCGGTAAGCACGTCATGATGGCACATGACGAGTTTATAAAATTTTTAAGGAGGAAAATGACATGAAGAAGAGAGTACTGTCTCTGCTGATGGCAGTCATGATGCTCGTAGCCCTTGTGGTTCCGGCATCTGCCACAACAGACACAAGCGGCACTGTGACGGTGTACGTCACCACGGGTATGTTTACCACAGGCGGTATAAATGAATACCCGGCTTATAAGGGCGGCACGATCTATTCAAACCCCAACTTTAGCATCATGGGATATGAACTTAACATCAATACTATCGCGACGGATTATGTCAGTTCTACGCAGCTGATTTACGAGGCTCCCGAATCTGCAACTACCCTGAAGACTCCGAACATTTTGGATGCCATCCTTGCGGCGTTCTTTGATGCGAACGTGGATATATTCTCCGACGTAGTCGCCGGGTGGGATGCAAATCCTGTTAGCGGACCTGCTGGTGGCTATATCAATGGCGTTAATCCCAACTACGCCGTATATGACAATCCCGATACCGAAACTATTAACGGCGTTGTCTACGACAAGTATAGCGGCCAAGGTTGGAATATTGCCTACGGCATGGACCTGAATAATATCAGCGCGGCTGAGGTGTATGGTACAAATGTCGAACTGGTAAATGGTATGGTCATTATTTTCGACTTTAGCCCCTATACCATTTATGAGGTTCACACCGACAACTAAATAATCACAGCGGATAAGGAGATGGGGCGGGAAATCCGCCCCATCTCTTTATCAACGCAGAAGGGTATGTGTAATATGTCTACGAAAAAGAATTTTTTGGCAAGGGTACAGGCGTTGCTTTTAGCTGCCGTGTTGACACTCAGCTTGCTGCCGGTAAGTGCTTTTGCCGCAGAAAATGATCTGCCGCAGGAGGTAGCGCCTTCAGTGGGGCAAAATGCCGAGGTCGAGTACATCGGCGAAAAATTGAACGTTTCCACAAGCGGTGAAGACTCCGTAGAAACAGGCGCGACAGACCCTCTTGCTTCTTCGGCCTACTCAAAGCAAGAAGACGCCGCGCCTACTACGGAAACATTAGCTCTGATGGAGGCGCAAAGCATTGAGGAGACACCTCCGTCCCCTCTCGAATTTTCTTTTTATGATGTCAGCACGACCAAGACGACCTCGCTAGAGTTGCGCCAAGCAGAGGACGGAACCTATACGCTCTATATTCCCGTGAGTGGTGTCGTAGATCGGAATCACTGCATAAAAATAATCGCGCCTGAGAGCTACACGGAAATTTTTTCGTTAAAATACGACAGTTATGTGCCGGGTGCGTATGAAATAGCCCCTTCTCCATGGGAAGCAAAATCTGAGGAAGGAATACTTACCGCCGAAGCCTATTCGGTTGGGAGTGCGCCTTCTTTGGGAAATACGGAATTGATGTTTTCACGGAGTATGCAGCTGTATGTTGATGGGGCGACTTACGATATATCTGTGCAGCCGTATTGTGATCTTGAAACAACAGGGCTTGTAGAAAGCAAGCCCCTCCCCACATATCGTTTGGACGGCACACGTCCTTACAAAGAAATAGAACTGTTCAAGTATTATGCTACTGCTGTAACAGGCAAAGAAATAACTGTTACGCCAAATGTAAACAGCAATGTCAGTGCTCTCCTTGATCCTAAAGGTCATAATGGATGTGCGTCGGTGGATGGCGTCAAAACTAAAGCATACACCATCACCGAAAAGACCACCGTGACTATCGTGACGCGTGGTTCCGAAGAATGGGGCGTGGAGGGACGCACCTATACACTTCTGCTCGACCCGATTGAGAAAGATTATTTTCCGGAATTAACCTATAACGGCAAGACTCTAGCGAAAACAAACACCATGGTATCAACGAACATTGGTGCGAAGTATTCAATAACGGTAACGGCTTCTGCGCCGGACGCAGACCTTCAATGGAGGACTCTTAGCGGGAAAATCGTCAGCACAACCAATACGGTTGAAATAGACACATCAAATCCTGCAACTGGAATGCAAAACAAGCACATATTTGAGGCATCCGTTGTGGTGGATGGCTTAAAATATACCAGTACGGCGAGCTTTCTTGTCACGGTAAGGGGAAATAGTCTAAAGGATCCTGTTATCACGAGTCAGCCTGTCTCAGCGACATACGAAACGGGCAACAAGGCTTCTCCTTTGTGTGTCGTGGCGGAAGGATCTGCAGGCGGCAAACTTTCATATACATGGTACAAAAACACTAAATGCAGCACCGACGGGGCGGAGTCTGTCGAAAACAAAAGCAAAAACAAAAACGAATACATTCCCGACACAGGAGCGGGCGGCATATATTACTATTACTGCGTCGTGCAGGATACATATGGTACGGGCAAAAACAAAATCACCAGCAAGAAAGTGACCTCAGATATTGTACGGGTCGAAGTAACTGGCGGAATGCCGGAAGGCGTTACAGGAAGCGGAACCGAAAAAGATCCTTATATTCTTTCAACGGGCGCACAGTTGGCAGCGCTGCAAAACCTTGTAGCCAACGGGGATGGCAAGCCCTTCCGAAATACCTACTTCAAATTTGCAAATGATATTGAACTTCCGCAGGATTGGGAGCCGCTGGGCAGCCTGAAGGAAGGCGCTGCCCTTCCCGATCGGGGCGTCAATATCAATGCTTTCAGCGGGATCATAGACGGCGACGGGCATAAGATCATCATCCCAAAGGGCGGACTGCCTTTGATTGGATATGCACGGGATGCGGTCGTAAAAAACCTTAATATCTATGGTGAAGAAATCAATGGTTACGGCCTCTTAAACAGCTATGTGGTTGATTATGGGGACAACGGCGACTATAATGTTGGCGATGTTCCTGAAACCATTCGGATCGAGAATTGCCGCTTGCTAAAAGGCTCTTCCACCCTGAAGTCGGGCTTTATCGGGGGTTATGCGTCAGGCAAGAACTATGTGTATATCATTGATTGTACCATAGAGGAAGGTGTCACGATAGGATACACCGGGGCCGAAAGTGGTATTGGTTCATTTGGCGGTGAGTTCAATGGTATGCTCATAAACTGTACCAGTTCTGCCACGGTAAAGGGCAAGAACCGAGTTGGCGGCCTAGTCGGAAATAAAGGCCAGTCTATGGGCCTATTCCAAATTCAAAACTGCTCTTTTACCGGCGCTGTCATCGCTACTGGCAATTATGTCGGCGGCATTTTGGGTTCGGGATATAATGCCTGGTCTGCACCGAACTCGCCTTTGGCAACAGTCCGCAATTGCTTTGTCAGCGGCAGCATTACAGGCGCCGATAAAATCGGCGGTATCACCGGCGGTGAACCCGGTGTCGTACAAGCGTGGGGCAATGGTGCTGGTGATGTAGTCGATAATGTATTCTACGGTACGATCACAGCCACTGGCGAGGGGAAATTTGTTGGCGGCATCATTGGCTATATGCAGTCGCTGAATAAGTATAATTGGGTCAGCGACAACTATTATTGCGAAGATAGCGGTGCGGCTAAGGGTATTGGCGAGATCGCTATCGTTGATACCAGTGCCGAACACGAAACAGACAGCAACACCCGCTATGTGAATACCGCAATTGAAGTCCCTGATATTTTCGGTTTTGATCAAAGGGGTGGTTATAATCGTACTGATGACCCTGTAGGTAAAGACGCAGATAAACTGGTAAAGCGTGTCACGAAGGAAGACCTGACAAATGAAACCGTTGTTGCACTGCTCAACAGTTCTAAAACCAGCTTCCGCAACTGGATTCAAGGTGCGACCGGGCCGATTCTCCGCCAAGAGGCCGTTGCCTACGAGCTTGTTGTCGGAGGCGAAATCAAAAACCAGCACTATGTCGGTGATGCCCTGAATCTGTCCGGCCTTACGCTGACGGCCAAGTGGTCTGACGGTACGACTACCAATGTGCCGCCGAATGATCCCAACCTCAAGATCACCGGCTACGACAGCAGCAAGCACGGTCAGCAGACGGTGACGCTCCAGTACGGCGCGGCTAAGGTAGAGATCGTCGTCACCGTGCTGTATAAAGAGCCGGAGGACATTACCGTGACCATCACCCTGCTGGGCGACAAGGCCCACGGCGACAACGGCCAGGTACACGGACTGTCCAAGGGCGGCCTGACCGCGTGGGTCAGCGGCCACAAGGTGGAAGTGACCACCAACATGACTGTGTGGGACGCACTGCAGCAGCTGCCCGGCGTAACATGGGATAACCCCACCGGCAACTACATCAAGAGCGTGACCTACGGCGGTGTGACCATTGGCGAGTTCACCAACGGCAAGAACTCCGGCTGGATGTATACGCTGAACGGCAAGTACCCCATGCTGGGCGTCAGTGAGCAGTATCTGAAGAAGGGCGACGTCATCGTGTTCCACTACACGGATGACTACACGCTGGAGGCGGCGGACATGGGCCCCGCGCCGGAGGAGAAAAAGACCGCTGATGAGGTCATCGCCCTTATCAACGCCATCGGCGTGGTGGATCTGACCAAGGGCGATGTCATCGCCAAGGCACGCGCCGCGTATGACGCGCTTTCCGCGGCGGACAAGAAGCTGGTGACCAACTATCAGACGCTCCTGGACGCTGAGGCGGCCTACGCCAAGCTGGTGGCCGAGCTGGGCAAGAAGGCGGACAGCATCTACAAGACCACCGGCGACTATCTGGCAAAGCTGGGCACACCCGGCGTGGGCAGCATCGGCGGCGAGTGGATGGCGCTGGGGTTGGCCCGCAGTGGTCGCACTGTCCCAAAGGGCTACTATGACGCTGTGGTCAAGTATGTCAAGGACAACATCGACAGCAACGGACGGCTGGACAAGAACAAGGCCACCGAAAACGCCCGCATTATCCTGGCGCTGACGGCCATCGGCAAGGATGTGACGAATGTGGACGGCCATGACCTGCTGGCCGGGCTGAATGAGATGTCCTACCTCTCCAAGCAGGGCATCAACGGTGCGATATTCACGCTGATCGCGCTGGACAGCCACAACTACACGCCTGCCGGCGATGTGACCCGCGACAAGCTGGTACAGGCTATTTTGGACGCGCAGATCAGCAGTGACGGCGGCTGGAGCCTGGACGGCAAGAACGCCGATGTGGACATGACCGCCATGGCTATCCAGGCGCTGGCAGCCTACTACAAAAGCAACAGCAGCGCGAAGAAGGCTGTGGACAAGGGACTGAGCTGGCTCAGCTCCGTGCAGCAGAATGACGGCGGATTCACCAGCTGGGGCGCAGCCAACAGCGAATCCTGCGCGCAGGTCATCGTTGCGCTGACTGCACTGGGCATTGACCCGACCAAGGACAGTCGGTTCATCAAGAATGGTGTCAGCGTGCTGGACGCGCTGTGCAGCTTCGCGGTGAATGGCGGAGGATTCAAGCACCTCGCCACCGAGACAAGTGCCAACGGCATGGCGACGGAGCAGGGGTTTTATGCACTGGTGGCATATTACCGGCTACTGAACGGCCAGACCAGCCTGTATGACATGACGGATGTGAAACTGGAGGGCGTCAAGGCCGAAGAGCCGGTCGATGATACCGACAAGTCGGATGATACTGCCGACACGGAGGTCGAAGATACTTCAAGTGGCGGACAGGTGGTGCTGTGGGTAGTCATCGGCGTGGTGGCTGTCGGTGGTATTGCCGCACTGGCGGTGACCAGCAAAAAACGGCATGGCAGAGATGCGGAGTAATACTTGAATACACCAACGCAGGGGCGCGGAAGCGTCCCTGCGTAAGGTGCTTTTGTGAGGGTTTCAACATGAAAAAGAAGTCGTTTTGTTTGTTGCTCTTAACGGCGGTGCTGCTTTTTTGCGCTGCCTGTGGCCAGACGCAGACAGAACAGCCGGA
>OLRA01000435.1_pt1 | contig 57460 bp, 52 predicted proteins | sample 1673011 | NCBI WGS metagenome assembly OLRA01 (sample SAMEA3136746, study PRJEB25190) | human gut metagenome | reverse complement strand
ACCTTGAAAATAAGATTTTCAGGGGCATGGATCAGATCAAACAGCTGCGGATCTATCCGCCGGAGAAGGGAAACTGTAAAATTATTGTTGTTTATGAGGTCCCTGACCAGGAAGAACTTCCACAGAACGGACATGAACTGTCTATTGATCTGGGGCTTCATAACCTTATGACGTGTTATGATTCCGAAAATGGGAAGACGTTTATCCTGGGCAGGAAGTACCTTGCACTGGAAAGATATTTCCATAAAGAGATCGCAAGGGTGCAGGCCCAGTGGTATGGGCAGCAGTCCGGAAAGGGAGTAAAGTATCTGGCTACATCAAAACATATCAGGAAGTTATATAAGAGAAAACATGATTCAGTAACGGATTATCTGCACAAGGTCACAAGGTATCTTGCAGAATACTGCCGGGAACAGGGGATCACCTGTGTCGTTGCAGGGGATATCCGGAATATCCGGAGAGAAAAAGACCTGGGACACAGGACAAACCAGAAGTTCCACAGCCTGCCGTATAACAGGATCTACATCATGCTGGAATATAAGCTGAAAAGATATGGGATCCGTTTTATAAAACAGGAAGAAAGTTATACCAGCCAGTGCAGTCCGCTGTCACCGGAAGTAGGGAAAAGATATGCAGAGCCGTCCAAACGGAAAGAGAGAGGGTTGTACAGAGATGGAAACAGAACCTATAACGCAGATGCCGTAGGCGCATATAATATCCTGAGAAAATATCACTCCGTATCCGGAGTAAAAAGAGAACTGTCCGTAACCGGACTGAAAACACCGGAAATAATAAAAGTAGCTGTATAGCTCTAAAGAGCAAACAGTAGTGGTGTCATGGATGCACCCTGAAAAAAGGCGGTATCCCGCCTTAATTCAGATGCTCTGGTAACTCAGTTGCCGAGTAATTCACTGGAGGCATAGGATGATGAATGAACATGAGTACTATTGCTTTTTAAAAGAGTTCTGGAAAGTTACCAATGACGGCTTTATCATTGTGGACCCCAATGGTGTGATTGTGGATATCAACGAGACGTATTGCGAGTTTCTGGGGAAAACCCGTGAACAGGTTTTGGGAAAGCCAATCGGCGAAGTGATTTCGACCACCAGTATGTATGATGTTCTGTCATCAGCCCGTGATGGGGATGATAATGTTTATCTGCAGCCCTATGGTGAAAATGATAATGCCAGCAATGTAGAAACCCATGCGGTGGCCAATCGTTTTTGTTTTTTTAATGAGCAGGGAGAGCTTCTTGGTGCGGCGGCCCAGATGTCCTTCAAGGAGAGGGCGGCGGCCATGGCCTACAGCATTGCCACAGAAGAACTGAATTATTACAAACGTGCTTATGAGGAAAGCAGCGAAGAGGACAGTGGCTTCAGTAAGATCCTCGGCAATTCAGAGGCTATGCAGAAGCTGAAAGAGAAGGCCATGAGGGTGGCAAGAAAGGATTTTCCCGTGTTGATTACAGGGGAGACGGGAACCGGCAAAGAGCTTTTTGCGCAGGCGATTCATCGGGAGAGCAGCAGAAGAAAGAAACCCATCATCAGTATCAATTGTGCCTCCATTCCGTCAGAGTTGTTTGGATATGACGAGGGTGCATTTACCGGAGCGAAAAAAGGCGGCAAGATCGGTAAGTTTCAGCTGGCAGACGGCGGAACGATTTTTCTGGATGAGATCGGAGACCTGCCGTTAGTGCTGCAGGCGAAACTGCTGCGTGTGCTTCAGGAGCATGAGATTGAGAAAGTAGGCGGCGGCAAGCCGATTCCCATCGATGTGCGTTTTATATCGGCGACAAGACAGAATTTGGCGGAAATGGTTGAAAGAGGAGAGTTTCGTGAGGACCTTTATTATCGGCTGAATGTGGTTTATATTGAGACGCTGCCCCTGCGTGAGCATCCGACGGATATTCTGTTGTATGCCAATCATGTGCTGAATGCGTTGAATGCGAAATATAAGACCGGTCATTTGTTGTCAGACAGGGTGAAATATCTGCTGATGTGTTACAAGTGGCCGGGAAACGTGCGTGAATTGATCAATGTTATCACCAGTGCCTATGCAACCTGTGACAGTTACGTCATTGAAGAAATGGATCTTCCCGGAAGGCTTGTATCGGGGACAGCGGGAAATAGTGTGTCACAAATGAAACTGTCGGAAATGATGAACCTGCATGAAGCAGCGATTATCAGGGATGCGCTGCGGCGAAACAACCAGAACTGTAAAAAAACAGCCGAGGAATTAGGCATTGACAGAAGCCTTCTGTATCGGAAGATGCGGAAAGCGGGTATTGCGATTCATCGGGAAATTAAATAGCGTATTTTTTCAGAACCGAAGTCTAAATGGATGTCGGTTCTTTTTTTGCGGAGAGCGGAGACTGAATCAAAGTCTGCACTTGCATGTGGACAATTTGCTACACTATGGATGATTTACTACACTTTTAAAAATAGGTAAATGGCGAAAATCCGCTGAATTCAAGGGCTTCAGAGCCTATATGAATTGGCATCATTGTTGCTCTCTATATACATAACAGGTAATGTATAGATGATTATGTTTCAAGGGAGGGTCATTATGGATAAGAAGATTAAGTTGGATGAAGTGCTTATTGGCAAGAAAATGGAACCGAGATACATGGAGTATAACTGGCGTGACATTATTTTATATGCACTGGCAGTTGGTGCTCACAGAGAAGATGTGGCTTATACTTATGAGAAGTATCTGAAAGCCATTCCGACATATGGAACCATTCCTTACTGGGGAACAGTGAACGTGAAACCGTATCAGTGGATGCCGCTTCCGGCTTCGATGCTGGCAGATGAGATCATTAAGCCGACCATTTCTTTCCTGAATATGGATCATGAAATCATTATGCACCGTCCGATTGACCCGATCAAGGGTACCTTCCAGTATCAGGATGTCATTACAGATGTTTATGACAGAGGCGAGGGAAAGGGTGCCGTTGTTAAGACGAAGGTAGATGTCCGTGACGAGGCAGGCAATCTTGTATGTACCAATTATTCTACAACGTTTTTCCATGAGGCCGGTGGATTTGGCGGAAAACCGATGCCTAAGAGTGAAGTTGTGATTCCTGACAGAGCACCTGATTTAACATTGGATGATTACATCATACCGGTTCAGAATCTTCTTTACAGATTAACAGGTGATACGAATCTGGTTCATGTTGATTCTGAATATGCCAGAGAAATGGGATTCCCGAAAGCATTTATTCAGGGCTTATGCTCCTTCGGTTTCTCCTGCCGAATGGCCATTGAACTGCTTTGCCCGGGTGAACCGGAGAGAATGACGAGGATGGCTGCTCAGATGAGAAACGTTTTATTCCCGGATACAAAAGTTCAGCTTCAAATCTGGAAGATGGAAGAGGGGAAGGCTTATTTCCGTTTCGTGAATCTGGAAGACGGCAAGCCGATTCTGGACAGAGGCGTATTTGAGTGGAAATAGGACATGCGCAATAAATCGCAGGAGGAATAAGGATGAGTTTTATTTTGACAGAAGAGCAGGAAGAATTATTGGCTTTGGTCAGAAAGTTTTCGGAAAAAGAGATTCTGCCATATGCCCATCAGATGGATGTGGAAGCCCATTTTGTTCCGGGTTTAATTCAGAAAATTGCAGATTTGGGATTTATGGGTATTAATGTACCTGAAGAATACGGCGGTGTCGGCGCAGATGAAGTGACAAAAGCGCTTGTAATTATGGAATTTGCCAAATATGATGCCAGTGTTGCAGAATTGCTGGCGGTTCATACATTATCCAGTGACATTATCTTAAAGCATGGCACACCGGAGCAGAAGGAAAAATATCTGACAAAGGCATGTACAGGTGCAGTCGGTGCTTTCGCTTTGACAGAACCAAATGCCGGTTCGGATGCGGCCGCAGCAAAGACAAAGGCCATTTCTCAGGGGGACGAGTATATCATTAATGGTTCCAAGTGCTTTATCAGCAATATGGGGCAGGATGAAGGGGATTATGTGATATTAATTGTTTTAACGGACCCGGAGAAAAAGACAAAGGGAATGTCCGCGATTATTGTTGATCGGGATACGCCCGGATTTACTGTTCCAAAGACGGAAGATAAAATGGGACTTCGTGCGGCACCGGTATCGGAATTGTATTTTGATGAATGCCATGTGCCAAAATCACAGCTTTTAGGTGAAAAAGGCAAGGGTTTTGCGATTGCCATGGCAGGGCTTGACGGCGGACGTATCGGTATGGCTTCCCAGGCTGTAGGTCTGGCAGAATCCTGTATTGCAGAGTCCGTGGAATACTCGACACAGCGCGTACAGTTCGGCAAACCGGTGAATGCCAATCAGGGCCTTCAGTGGTATCTTGCAGATATGGCAACCAAGACAGAGGCAGCCAAGGCACTGACCCTGAATGCGGCAGCATTGCGCCAGGCAGGCAAGAATATTACAAAAGAAGCGGCGATGGCGAAGTATTATGCATCGGAGACAGCGGTTGAAGTAGCCAATAAGGCGCTGCAGATTCATGGCGGCTATGGCTATATGAAAGAGTATGCAATAGAGAGACAGTACAGAGATGCACGTATTATTCCGATTTATGAAGGAACTTCCGAAGTCCAGAAAATGGTTATTTCCCGTGCAGTTATCAATGGAAAATAACTGTATTGTGTAAAACACATACTGCGATTTGAAAATACATAAGAGACAATGTCTTTGAAAAAGAAGATAAAATGTCAAAGTATTTCACCTCCTTTCCGTGTCAGAATGGAGAAGACAACAGGGTGAGTATAGCATATAAATTTTTTTATGGTTCTTTTTTCGACAATCGAATTATAATTTTTAGATGATTTTATATACCCCGGAGGCAAGTTGTTGTCTCCGGGGTATATTTTTTAGGCGTCTGTTTTAAAATATATAATTTTGTAATTTGTGTACTTCGCTCCATATAAAAACTGGCATGGTTTTTGCAATATATAAAACAAAGGCAGTCCTTCAAGGACAATAAAATATTTTTATATGGAGGTATATGTAACATGAGTAAAATTGCTTTTATCGGAACAGGGATTATTGGAGCAGGTTTGGCAGTAAATGCGCTGGCAGCGGGAAATGAGTGTACGTTATATGATGTTGTTGATTTGCAGACAGCTAAAGACCGTATTAAAGGCATTTTTGATACCATGGTAGAGGCCGGGGCTTATACACAGGAAAAGGCAGATGAGGCCTATGCACGTGCATCATTTACCAATGATATGAAAGAAGCTGTGGAAGGTGCGGTATTTATCCAGGAAGCAGTTCCGGAACGTATTGAATTAAAGAGAAGTGTTTTCAAACAGATTCAGGAAATTTCAGGCGCTGCACCGGTTATTTCCAGCACAACAACAGCGTTAATGCCTTCAGAATTACAGGAAGGAGCTTTATATCCGGAGAAAATTCTGGTAGGACACCCTTATAATCCTTCCTATATTCTTCCTCTTATCGAAATTGTTGCCGGCAAACAGACCTCTCAGGAAACAGTAGACGCTGCAAAGGCCATGTATGACAGTTGGGGAAAGATTTCTGTTATCTGCCTTAAAGAAGTTTATGGTTATATCGCACAGCATGTGAACTGGGGTGTAAGAGATATTGCTCTGAAAGTTGTGCAGGATGGCATCTGCAGTCCAGAGGATATGGATAAAGCGATTATGTATGGACCGGGTATGAGATTCCCTGTTACAGGACAGCTGCTGACACTGGCGATGGGTGTTGAAGGCGGCTGGAAGAACATGAATCCGAAATATAACGGCAAACCTGCAACAGAATTTGACTTATGGCTGGATGAGGAGCTGAATAAAGAACTGGCCAATCGTCCGGAGCAGATTGGCAACAACCTGGAAGATGCTTTAAAATTCAGAGACAAGATGCTTGTTGCAGAATTGAAAGTTCAGGGTCTGATATAGGAGGAACGGGCAGATGACCTGGGGACCATTAATGATGTATTATCATTGTCCAAAATGCGGATTCAAGTATGAATATGCATTGGATATGATGACTGAATTCGGAAATCAATTCGGTTATTGTCCGAAATGTGATGTCATGGGGATTTATGAAAAAGAAGGTCCTCGTCTGAAAGATGATTCGGAATATTTTGAAGTTGAATAAATGGTTTTAATTTTAAAAACGAAAAAGTTAAGGAAGATAGAAACAGGCATCAAAATTGCAGTATTAACCAATGAAGTTGATAAAAATGTTACATAAAAGAAAATCAAACAGTAAGGAGAAGTAAAAATGGCAAAGAAAACAATTATTACAGCAGCTTTAACCGGCGCATGGCCAAAAAAAGAGAATAACCCGAATGTTCCGATGACACCATCAGAAATTGCAGATGATATGTATGCATGCTGGAAAGCAGGAGCAGCAATCGCACATATTCATATGAGAGATGATGAAGGCAATGGCACAATGGACACAGCTAAGTTTGAAGAGACAATGAAGCTTTTCAGAGAAAGATATCCGGACTGCGATATTATCGTCAATATGACAACATCCGGTGCCATTGGTGCAACAGATGAGCTGCGTGTTGCACATGTGAAAAAATTAAGACCTGAAATGGCCTCTTATGACTGCGGTACAATGAATTGGATGCATGCTTCTATTTTTGAGAACTCTCCGAAATTCCTTGAAATGTGCGGTAAATTATTCCAGGAATTAGAGGTTAAACCGGAAATCGAAGCTTTTGACCCGGGTATGATTGCAAATGCGGCTTACTATCTGAAGAAAGGTATATTAAAAGCGCCATTACACTTCCAGTTCTGCATGGGCTGTGCTAATGGTATTCCTGGTTCAGTTAAAAATCTTGTGTTCATGAAAGAAACAATGGACCAGCTTTGCCCTGGTTCTACATGGTCTACATTTGGTGTTGGACATGCTGCAATGGAAAATATGTATGCAGCAGTTGCCATGGGTGGTCATATTCGTGTAGGTATGGAAGATAATGTTATGTATTCAAAGGGTGTTCTGGCAGAGAGCAATGCACAGCTGATTGAAAGAGCAGCTCGTGTTATCCGTGAATTCGGCAATGATGTTGCGACACCTGATGAAGCACGCGAAATTTTAGGTTTAAGAAAGTAGGAAAGGCAGATAAAGATGAGAAATGTTGTTATTGTTGCTGCCTGCAGAACACCCATCGGCACCATTGGCGGACAGTTTAAGACCCTTACAGCAACGGAGCTTTCCATTCCGGTTATGCAGAATCTGATTAAACGTTCAGGAATTAATCCGGCCATGGTTGATGATGTTATTTGGGGATGCAACTATCAGAGAACTTATAAAGAAAATAATCTTGCCAGAGTGGCACTTGTCAAGGCCGGTATTCCGGATTCTGTTCCGGGTATTACGATTCACCGAAACTGTACATCCTCCATGTCATCCATTCAGATGGGGTATTATCAGATTAAAGCCGGTGAAGCTGACTGCATCATGGCAGGCGGCGCAGATAGTATGAGTACAGCACCGCATATGGTATTTAATGCGCGTTACGGAAAAAAATACGGCCATATGGAATTGAGAGATGCCATGTGGGATTCATTGACAAATCTTGGTATTGGACCGTCAATGGGCATTACAGCGGAAAATGTTGCAGACAGGTATGATGTAACAAGAGAGCAGATGGACGCTTATTCTCTGCGTTCTCAGCAACGTGCATGCGCAGCGATGGATGCACATAAATTTGACGAAGAAATTATTCCGGTGACAGTCAGCGGAAGAAAGGGCGACACCGTTTATACATTGGATGAGTATCCAAAGCGCAATGTTACACTGGAAGGGCTTGCAAAATTAAAACCTGTATTCAAAGAAGATGGTAAAGTAACAGCAGGTAATGCTTCCGGTATGAATGATGCGGGTTCAGGCGTCCTGCTTGTGGAGGAGGAAAAAGCCAGAGAAATGGGATTGCCGATTCTGGCCCGTGTGATTGGCACGGCAACAACCGGTGTTGATCCTGATGTCATGGGCATCGGACCAATCAGTGCAACGCAGAAAGCACTGGCAAAATGCAATTTGACAGTGGATGATATTGGTTACTGGGAAATCAATGAAGCTTTTGCCTCACAGGTACTTGCCTGCCAGAAGGAACTTGGTATTCCAGATGATAAATTAAACGTGAACGGCGGTGGTATTTCCTTAGGTCATCCGGTTGGTGCAACAGGTGCGAGAATTACTGTTTCTCTGATTTATGAAATGAAGAAACGCGGCGACCGTTACGGTGTTGCAACATTGTGTGCAGGCGGCGGCATGGGTACGGCCGTTGTCATTGAAAATTGCTAAAAATTAGAAATTAAAAAATAAAAACAAAGATGCGTCATATTGACCGATAATAAAGGCAGTATGGCGCATTCTTTTATTTTCATTTACTTCTTTGAAGGATAATTAATGTGGTACTGTTTGATTTTTCTGGAAACAGTTGAGGCATTGACGTTTAATAATTTCCCGGCTTCACGCAGATTCTTGGAATGCTGAAGAGCTTCTTCAATCAGTTTTTTCTCATACTGTTCGACAGCAGTTGTAAAATCTATATTGGCAGTTGGGGTATTCTGTGCAGTGTCTGAATTGCCGGATGTCTGTAATTCTGCAACAGGCGGTTGAGGTTCTGCAACGGAAAGATTTGCCGATGGACTGGAGATTTCTGCCAATGATGCGGTGGTTTCTGTTGCTGAGGCAGACATAGGGTTTTCAACAATTTCATTGGAAATCCCCAAGAGGTTGGTAATCATTTCATTGTTGACAGCACCGACGCCTGAACTGCAGATGACAAGGTATTCCATGATATTCTCAAGTTCACGAATATTGCCGGGCCAGTTATAGGACCGCAGATAATCTAACTGAAGTTCCGTCAGTGAAAATGATGAGTGGTATTTTTCACTGAATTTTCGGATAAAGAAATCACAGAGGGCTTCAATATCATCTTTCCTTTCACGCAGCGGCGGAATCTTAATAGGAACAACATTTAAGCGGTAAAAAAGGTCCTGACGGAATGTACCGTCGGCAACTTTGGCTTTCAGGTTGCAGTTGGTAGCAGCAATGATGCGGACATCCAGATGAATGGGTTTAATACCGCCGATACGGGTGATTTCTTTGGTCTGGATGGCACGGAGCAGCTTTACCTGCAAATCCAGCGGCATATCACCGATTTCGTCCAAAAGCAGCGTTCCATGATTGGCCAGTTCGAATAAACCGGGCTTACCCTTGGCATTGGCACCGGAAAAGGCTCCCTTTTCGTAGCCGAATAATTCTGATTCAAATAATTGTGCAGGAATTGAAGCACAGTTGAGTTTGACAAAACGTTCGTTTTTTCGATTACTGTTTCTGAAAATTTCATCGGCCAGAACTTCTTTGCCGGTTCCGGATTCGCCTGTGATTAAAACCGTTGCATCTGTTGGTGCAATATGATGAATTAAAGACCAGATAGGTGCCATGGTTGTCTCTTTGCCAATCATTGGCGGAGAAAGCTGTTCTTTGGCATCCGTTGTTGTGGGGCTCAGCTGCTTTTGAATCTGATTTAATTCGCTGACAAAGGCAGCAAAATCATTCCGTAATCCTTTTAACTGCACAATTGGACGGCTTAATGCAATCACCTGCTGAAGGTTTCCCTGGTTGTCAAATAAAGGTGTTCCGATAATATAACCGGTTAGTGGAATGTCGTTTTTGGATGTTTTGCAGAGACAGAATGTGACTTTTCCTGTTTTGATGACATCGCCCACTGCACCATGTGAAAATAATTTGCCGGGGCCATATTCATCCATGACAACTTTTCCTAATATTTCTTTCGGCTGAATACTGGTGTTTTTTGAATATGCCGGATTAACATAGATACATTTTCCGGTATTATCAGTGATCAGAAGGCTGTCATCCAGTCCATCTACAACCCGTTTAAAATCTATGCCATAATCAAGAAAATCACCAAGAGACGCATCAACCTCGCTGAGCGCCTGTGCAGTGTTCGAATCAGTATTTTCCATAATGTCGTGAAGTTTTTGTCGGATGTTATAAATGGAAAGAGATTGATTCATATAACGTACCTCCTTTTTTATTTCTAAAATTAGAACTGGGGCAAACTATCTTTTATTTTATCATATTTTTGTCAATTGTAAAAGCGGCAGTAGGAGTAGAAAAGGAACGTCAGAACCGACAATTGCCGATTAGGACGTTCCTTTAAATCAATGATTTATTTTACAGTGTTGTTTAGAAATGGATAAGAACTCCGTCAATAATGAATAATTAGTCATCAATTTTTGCAATGGCCTTGGCCAGTTTTTTCTTCATGCCGATATTGCCCTGACGCTGAATCATAATCCGCTGTGCCTGAGGGGAACCGGCACCGTGCATGGATTCAGTTCTATAACCAACAGCAGCTGTACCCAGGGTCAGATTTTCTATCAGACGGAGAATGCGCAGCCTGTTTTCAGTGGAAACTTTGTCAACACCTTTAAGGTATTTTTCAATATACGCCCCAAGTTTAGGGTCACGCAAATCTTTTTCAGATGGCGCTGTGACCATCAGACCACCGGCGATATCTTCTGCTAGACGGGCGATTTCATAAGGAAAGCGGGTGACATTTTGTTTACATACATTGGCGAGCAGAAGGTCGATCAGGTAATTGCCTGCTTTTGTTGCTTTGCCTTCAGCGGAACATGCAATACCGCAGCAATAAAGTGTTTCGTTTAAATGTGTCATTTCAATCAGTTTGTCTTTGATATGAGAGGCTTTCTGAGCACCGTTATAATCAGCGGCAAGGGCAGCTGCGCCAATCAGAACATCACCGACACCGACTTTACATCCGCCATAAGACTGTCTGTGATAGCCTGCAAAGCGTTCTACAAGAAGACCTGCGTATTCGTATTCACCATTTAAGAAGATACGGTCATTTGGAATGAAAACATTATCAAAGATAACCAGGGCTTCTGTTCCGCCAAATTCAGAGTTGCCCACATCAATCTCGGAGCCTTCAAGTTTTCTTGTGTCGCAGGACTGACGGCCAACGATAAGGAAAATACCTTCGGCATCTGTCGGACATGCAAATGCAACTGCATAATCTTTATCATCCGGTCCCATGGCGATAGTAGGCATGACAATGACTTCATGAGAGTTGCTGAAACCGGTTTGATGGGCTTTGGCACCGCGGACAACAATACCATCCGGACGACGTTCTACAACATGAAGATAGAGGTCCGGGTCTGACTGGGCATGAGGAGCCAGGGAACGGTCCCCTTTAGGGTCTGTCATTGCTCCGTCTACCGTCAGGTCGTTATCCTGCACGTATTCAACGAATTTCTTGAAGTTGTCATGGTAGTGAGTACCATACTGTTCATCTATTTCATAAGTTGTGCTGAAAGTCGCATTGAAAGCATCCATACCAACACAGCGTTGGAAACAGGCTGCCGTCTTCTGACCGCAGAGTCTTTGCATTTTGACTTTTTTAATCAGGTCATCCGTGCTTTGATGCAGATGAGTGAAACGGTTGATTTTTTTGCCGGTCAGGGAAGAAGTGGTTGTCATTAAATCTTCGTATTCAGGCATCTGTGCCAGGTCATAGGTGGCTTTAACAGAATTTAAAGAAGGTCTGAGGATAGGGTTATCCACAAAGTTTTCAATTTTTTCACCGAACATATAAATCTGCATGTTCAGTTTACGCATACTTTCTAAATATTGTTCACCGGTCATTAATGCCATAAATAAATTCCTCCTTTGAATGAATAGACATCATATTTTCTAAGTAATATTGAAGCAAAAAGCATGCCAGAAAATTTAAGAGAAAAACAGGGAAAAAGGCGGCGAAATGGGTCTGTTCTTTGCTGAAATGCAACAAAACGTGCAGGATTGCAAAGAAATAGAAAAAAATGGCAGATTTCATGTGAAAAAAACGTGAAAAAAGTTGAGATGCGCTGGCACGGGAATTGCTCTAATTTATAGACGGAATGAATGTTTTTTCAAAGGATTTTGGGAGTGAGTGCTAATGGGCAAAAAGGTTGAATTAGATAACATACAAAGAATATTGGAAGAAGATGTTCGGCCTGCGCTGATGGCGCATGAAGGCGATGTGGAGCTGATTTCTTACAAGTCACAGGTTGTGAAGGTAAAATTACACGGCAAATGTTCTGGCTGTCCCTCTGCGTATTTGACTACGGAGGAGCTAATTGCGGCAAAAATTAAAGAAAAAATGCCGGAAGTGAAAGATGTTGTTCTTGTGCAGGAAGTGAATCCTGAATTGCTTGATTTTGCACGGCGCATTTTGAATCATGAGATATAGTTGTCAAATGCGATGTAGTTATCAATAGAACGGAACAGATTCATAAACAGGAGGAAAAACATGCAAATAGCCATCAAATATTGCGGAGGCTGTAATTGTACCTATCAGCGCGGAACGGCAGTTAAGAAGTTAAAAGCGCTTTTCACGGAACACAATTATGTGGTGGGGGATGAGAACTGGGTATATGATATCTGGCTGGTAGTCTGCGGATGCGAGAAGAAATGCGTTGAAGCGCAGAAACTGGTGGCTTCAGTCAGAACATTCATTGTCTGTTCAGAAGCTGATTTTCAGGAATTATTTCGGGTTTTAAAGCAGTATGGAAACAGTGATATCCAGGTGATGATGAAGAAAGTGTGCAAAACAGGGGATACAGCTTCATTTTCAAAAACATTTTACTGGGCGGATGCACATGCATTCAGCCGATTAACCGGAGACAGCAATCGGCTCCATCTGAATTACGATTTTGCACAGCAGCATTTGTTTCAGCAGCCTGTGATACATGGGATTCTCGTTTCGAGCCTGATGTCAACTGTCATGGGCACACAGCTTCCGGGGGAAGGAACGGTGCTGATGGATGAAAAAGTTACCTATAAGAAGCCGGTTTATTCAGGAGATACGGTGACGGCTTCAATAGAAATGACAGAGATTAAGTCATATACGGAATGTTATATCGGGACATTAACAGGAAAGTGTGTCAACCAGAATCAGGAGATTGTAGCAGAAGGCGTTTATCATCAGTATATGGATAAAAAATTCTTTGAGTTGGAGGAAGAAGAAAATGACAAATCTGGAGAAATATAATCAGGTATTTATGGAACACTTTGAAATCAGTGCAGAGGAATTGCCGGGATTAAAATACAGAAGTTATGCTAAATGGGATTCCATGGCCCATATGGAATTATGCTCAATTTTGGAAGAAACGTTTGATATTGCATTGGAAACGATTGATATTCTCGCTTTTTCGACTTATGAAAAGGGAATGGAGATTATGAGAAAATATGGTGTGGCGATGTAATTTATGAAAGAAAGCAGATTAGAAGAAGCGATCACGAAGCTTTTGGAAGAGAAGCCCTTTGACACAAATCAGAAAGATAAAGAAGCCCTTTATTCGTCATTGATGCCTGCTATTCATCAGCATCATCTGTCTGAATGTGAAGCTTATTGTCATATATGGCATCATCTTGGACACGTAGAAGGAAGCCAAAAAACAGATATACAGAATTTTTGGAATTTTGCCCCGCTTCCGGTGGGATTGTTTAAAAAGTATTTGCTATCAAGTATTTCGCAGGATGAAATTTATAAAATTCTTGCTTCCTCAGGGACGACGGGGAACAGTCCTTCAAGAGTCCCACTGAACAGGCAGACGGCAGAATTTCAGCAGAAAGCCTTGACAAAGATCATGGCAAGTTTTCTGGGCGAGAAAAGAATGCCCATGCTGATCATTGATTCTGAGCAGATAATGAAGAATCATTCCCAGTATTCAGCCAGAGCCGCGGGAATTCTTGGTTTTTCTATTTATGGTTCAAGGAAATGCTTTGCACTGGATGAAGATTTGAAGTTAGATGTGGAAAAAGTGCGGGCTTTTTTGGAAAAATATCAGGGAAAACCGATACTTGTGTTTGGTTTTACATATCTTGTCTGGCAAACACTTTATGGTCAGTTGAAAGACACCGGAATCAAGTTGGATTTGTCAAATGGGATTTTGATTCATGGTGGGGGATGGAAGAGATTAAAAGACCAAGCAGTATCTGAGGAACGATTTCGGGAAGGACTTCATGAAACATGCGGACTTCAGCGGGTCAGTAATTATTATGGCATGGCGGAGCAGACCGGCGGCATTTATATTGAATGTGAGGAACATCATTTTCATATCAGCCTTTATTCAGAATTGATGATTCGCAATCTGCAGGATTTTTCCTTATGTCAGCCGGGTGAAGAAGGCGTGATTCAGGTCATGACACCCTTGGCTATGTCTTTTCCGGGACATAATTTGTTGACGGAAGACAAAGGAATTTTGCTGGGGGAGGATGATTGTCCATGCGGCAGAAAGGGCAAATATTTTAAGCTGACAGGAAGGATGAAACGAGCTGAGATAAGGGGGTGCAGTGATGTCTATGCAGATGAGACAGTTGCTGGGAAATCCTGATAGTCTGACATCCGAAAAGCGGTCACCATTTGAACTGAAGGTTGTGGATTTCCTTGATGCCGTATCAGCGGACATCATGAAAAATCCGCAAAGTCAGGCGGTTCCGGGACTTCGGGCTTTTGGTTTTTGGTGCAGAAGAAGACATTTGCTGCAGTTGAAGGCGAAACATCATGTTTCTGATGAAAGATGCGGAAAAGGCAAGATTTTTCATATCTGTGCTTCCAATATTCCGGGGTTATTTGCCTGGTCCATGGCCATCGGACTTCTTATGGGCAATAGCAATCTTGTACGTGTTTCCTATGGAAAGGAAAATATGGATACGGTGATGGCGTTTTGCGCCGCTTTTGCCCGTGTGATGCAGGAAAAACGGTATTCTGATTTATCGGAACGAATTGTTGTTGTGACTTATCCAAAAGAGGATGAAGAACGGACGATACGCTATTCGGAACAATCTGATATACGCATGATATGGGGTGGTGACGCTGCCATTGAGGCCGTTGTCGGGCTAAAATGTGAACCTATGCCGGAGGATATTTTTTTCCCGGATAGGACATCTGCCGCCTTTATAGATGCCTGTACAGTAAATGGGCTGAGCCGGGAAGAACTGGATTTTAAGATACAGCTTTTTTATAATGATACTTATGCCATGGATCAGAATGCTTGCTCGAGCCCGCAGTTAATTGTATGGAAAGGCACGGAAAATGAGTGCAGACAGGCTTCTGCAAGATGGTGGCAGGCTGTGTCAGACCAGTTGAAGCAATATGATATTTCAGAAAAACAGATATATGATAAATATTGCCTGATGTGTGAAATTTCTATGCGGCCTGAATGTGAAAGTGCGGATTGGGTCAATCAGAAATTGTGTCATATATGGTTGAATAGGCTGCCGGAAAACTGGTCGGATTTCAGAGGAAACAGCGGTTTTTTTCTGGAATACAGAATTGATAAGGATGAAGATATCCGTATTATTGATAATGAGAAATTGCAGACATTGCTTGTATTAGGTGCGGATCGTGAGAAACTGCAGAAAATAGTGGCTTCACAACAGATGAAAGGTATTTCAAGAGTTGTTTCTTTTGGCGAAGCACTGGAAATGGATTTGGTTTGGGATGGACAGGATCTGATGCAGCGGCTGACAGAGCCGGATTTCTTTCAATGGCAGCCGCAGTTCGATGAACATGTGATGCTGATTGATGATAGAAATTGTCAGATGACCTATCGGGATGCAAGAATATTTGGAGAAGAATATTTTAAGAATATGACAGCTCATGCACTGACGCTGATTGTAACGGAGAATACGGCAGCTTCTGTATTGATTTATATTCAAGCACTTCGAAATCAGCTCGTCCCTATTTTATTGGATAAAAAGACAGATAAAGAGCAGTTAGCGGCCATTATTGAGAAGTACAGGCCGGAGTATACCGCATTGCCCGCCTCTTTTGGTTGGCATTCGGGAGAAAGATACAGAGAGAAATGGCAGTCAAAAGGCTATATTCTCTATGAACGGGATGGTGTGGAAGATGATGAAGAAATTCCGCTGCATAAGGATTTGGCGCTGCTTCTTTCAACTTCGGGAAGTACAGGCAGTCCGAAATTTGTTAAAATCAGCAGAGAAAATCTTCAGGCCAATACAGCAAGCATTGCAGCGTATCTGAATATAACAGCGTCAGACAGACCGATTACCACATTGCCTATGAGCTATACCTATGGATTATCCATTATCAACAGCCATCTTTACAGAGGAGCGACGCTTCTCTTGACAGAGTATTCGGTGATGGAGCAGAAATTCTGGGATTTCTTTAAATTGCATAAGGCAACAACTTTTGGCGGCGTACCATACACGTATAAAATGCTTCAATTTATTGGTTTTCAGGGCATGGTACTGCCTTCACTGAAAGTCATGACTCAGGCTGGAGGAAAGCTGCCAATAGCTTTACAGAAGTTTTTTACGGAATATGGGAAAATGAATCACTGCCCATTGATTGTGATGTACGGTCAAACGGAAGCAACCGCCAGGATGGCTTATCTGCCTTGGAAAGATGCAGATAAAAAGCAGGGAAGTATCGGAATAGCCATTCCTGGAGGATATTTCTGGCTTGAAGATGCAAAAGGCAATATTATTCAGGACAGTTACAAAACAGGTGAATTAATTTACTGGGGAAAGAATGTCACAATGGGATATGCTGTGAATCGTCAGTCACTGACAGCCGGTGATGAGCGGCATGGAAGACTTGCGACAGGGGATTTGGCTTATCGGGATGAAGATGGCTATTATTATATTTCGGGAAGAAAGAAGCGCTTTTTAAAGCTGCTCGGCAATCGAATCAGTCTGGATGAAACGGAAAGTCTGTTAGTTCAGGCTTTTCCGAAATTGGAATTTGCATGTATCGGGACAGATGAGCAGATGACGGTTTTTTATTCAGGAGAGACTGGAGACGAAAAACGAATCGGGCAGTTTCTCAGCCGGAAATTAAAGCTGTTTAAAAAGAATTTTGCGGTATGTAAAATAGATGTTATTCCGAGAAACTCGTCGGGGAAAATTTTATATGAACAGCTTCAAAAAAGATAAGAACAGAGCTGATACTTCAGAGAAATTTTCTGAAAGTATCAGCTCAATCTTTTATATTAAGCCCATGCTTTGCGGCCTATTTTGTCCGGAATATTCATTTCTGAACGATATTTGTTCACCGTCCGGCGGGAAATATGAATGGCATAAGCTTCCAGCAGGGTGCAAATCTTCTGGTCACTCAGGGGTTTGGATTTATTTTCCTGATTGATAATGCGCTGAATGTGTTTTTTTATCTGTTCCGGCGTTTTTTCATCGGAAGTATCCGGATCGACTGCGGCAGCGGATGTCAAAAAATAATTCAAAGCATAGACACCCCATTCGCAGTGCAGATATTTTCCTCGCAGGGTTCGGCTGATGGTAGACGGATGCATATCAAGGGCTTCAGCCAAATCTATCAGTCTCATAGGACGTTTGTAACCGGGGCCCAACAGGAAGAAATCTCGTTGAATATCTGTGATTTTTTGTACGACACGGGTAATGGTGTCGGTACGCTGCCGAAGTTTGTCAGAAATCCATTCAGCCTGCTGAATCTTCTGCTGCAGGTAATTGTGTGTCCGGATATTTGAAGTCGTATTTTTTAATTGTTGATAATAATTGCTGACAGAAAAATGAAAATTCTGATAATCCGGAAGAATAATTGTAAGGCTGAAATTATTGCGCTTTATATAGATATCCGGGATGACATAGGAAATATAGTCTCTGTTGCTGAAATAGCTGCCGGGTTTAGGATTTAATTTTTTTATTGCGTCGGCTGCTTCTTTTACTCGACTGACAGGTACATTCAGGTCAGCTGCAATTTTATCCAGATGATTACGTGAAAGTGCAGGCAGATGATTACGGATGATGGTTTCAAGGACAGTATCCTGAATTCCCAGATGGTTAAGCTGGATGAGCAGGCATTCAGAGAGAGAGCGTGCGCCGATGCCATCTGGGGCCAGTGACTGGATGATATGAAGGAGATGAAGAATATGATCGACATCCACTGAAAAAATCTGCGCTGCAACAGTCGGATCTTCTAAAAAGTAGCCCCGATGGTCAAGAGATAAGGCGAGATATCGGAGAATAGAGGCATCCTGTTTGCTGTATGTTTCCGTTGTCAGCTGCGAAAGGACATAGTCACTCAGCCTGTCTTCAGTTTCACGGGTATCCGTCCAGTCATTGGAGGCCCATTCTGAATCACTTTCTGAAATAGCAGGAGCAGGCGTATTTTTATATGTTCTGTCGTATAAACAGGTATTTTTTTCAAACTCGATGACCGGATTTTCCAAAGATTGCTTTTCTAAGAAATTTTCCAGTTCAGAATGATTCATTTGTAAAAGATTCATATACTGAATCATGTACTGTGTCACAATCTGTTTTTGTGAAAGTTCGATGCTGATATTCATCTTATCCCTCGGTTCTAAAAAATGAATGAAACAACAAACTCCCTTTGGAAAGTCAAAATCTTTGATTGACGATTAGCTTTCTGAAAAAGGGAGTTTGTCTATTAATTACATGGACTATGAGTGAAACTCGCAAAGTGTGTTACATCTCATTTTGCTGCTGATTATAGGAGCAGACCCGGCACAATTGCAAAACCGAGAATGGTGAATATGGTCCAGAAGAACCATACGAAGGCCATAATACCCCATACATCCTTTAATTTAACACCAACCATTGCAAGACCAGGAAGAATATACAGTGGCTGCAGCAGGTTTGTTGCTTCATCACCGTATACAAATGCATTGATGACAGTCATCTTATCTGCACCCAGCTGCTGAGCTGCATCCATAAGAAGTGGTCCCTGAACGATGAACTGTCCGCCCTGAGAAGGAATAAACAGGTTGACAACGGAAGCTGAAATGTAAGACCAGATAGGTAATGTCTTTGCCGTAGAAATACCTACTAATGCAGATACAATAATTGCAGCAAGACCGGAGTCTGTCATGATACCTGCAATACCGGCATAGAATGGGAACTGAATCATAACTTCTGTTGCCAGATGCATAGAATCTTTATGAGCACCGACATAAGCAGTTGGTGTCGGATAAAGGAAGCAGTTGACAATCAGGAAGAAGAAAATGATAAAGTTCAAGCTTAATGCGCCCAAAAAGCCTTTTGTTGCAAATTCATGAACAATGGCAATAATTCCGGCAACACCGATTAACCACATAATAATTTTGCTGGAATTCATTACACCTGCAGGAGTAGAACGGTCAATCTTTTCCCATTCAGCTTCAGCCTGAGCAGATGAAGTATCTAAATCAAGTGTCATAATGGAATCTTTTGGCGGTCTTGTAAAAACAATCAGCAGAATTGTAACAAGAGCCAGGATAATCCAGATTGTCAGATTGACCGGATTATAAACGGTTACATCCTGAGAAAGAATACCACCAAGAGTTTCCTGCATATAGTTTCCTTCTGTTGCCAGTAATGCGTATACAGAAGCTGTAGGCCCAAGGCACTGTCCGAGACAGGATGTACAATAGCCGCCAACAAGCAGAATTGGGAAGCTCAGACCTTTATTTCTCTTTGAAAGTTCAATAGCTAAAACTGTACAGGATAAAGTACAGAAAGCCCAGTTAATGAATGAAGCAATATATCCCCAAATCATAAAAACAACAACTGCCATAATCGGGTTGCGTAATGCTTTAGCGAGAGCGCCCATTGCACGATTAACCGGTCTGGATTTTGCACATGCCGCACATACAACAACCATCATAGACATCTGCATAGAGAATGCAAGCATATCCCATGCATGGTTATACCAGTCAAGACAAAGTTGAACGGGTCCTCTGTCTGTAAAAATGAGTGCTGCAACATAAACAATGAATGTAAGAATCAAACAAAATACTAATGAATCCGGAATGATTTTGTCTGCTGCAAATTGAAATTTTTGGCTGAAACGCCAAAGTACGGTGCCTCTGTCTTTACTTGAATTCTTTTCCATAGTTCCTCCTTGTACCAAATCTCTTTAGAATTAAAAAGTTCTGTTTGGATATACCGAAATTACAAGTGATTCATGGAATCTCGATATGACAATTCATCTTTTTTACCATTTTTCCTTCCCCCTTATCTTTACTAACTAAATATAAAGCAAGAAGTGTGCCAATGGCGAATGAGTTATTTTTATGCCATTTTTATAAAAAATTGCCAATTTTTAATATTTTACAATATTTAATTGCAGAACTGCAACGTTTTATTGTTGCATGGCTGAGGAAAGGAATGATTGCTGCAACAGATGGGACATGCTTTGTTTTACAGGAATTTTACATTTTTTCACAGTTTTATTTTACTAAACTTTTTGTTTAAAAATACTTGACAACGTAAAAAATTAATCTATAATAGATTTGTTTAGCAATATCGAACTTAAAGTTAAGGAGGAATCAGCGTGGATATAGGTGCAAAGATTAAGCTGCTCAGGATAAAGAATCAGCTGACCCTTGAGGAGCTGGCGAACCGCAGTGAACTGACGAAGGGTTTTCTTTCTCAGGTTGAGAGGAATCTGACGTCTCCGTCTATTGCAACGCTGGAGGATATACTTGAGGCCCTCGGTACTTCACTGGGCGAATTTTTTTCCGATGACAGAGATGAACGTGTGGTGTTTACGGCCAATGATTATTTTATCAATGAGCAGGAGGCCTACGACATTTCCTATATTGTGCCGAATGCTCAGAAGAACTGCATGGAGCCGATTTTGATCAGGCTGCATCCGGGATGCGAATCGGAGACGTACGGCCCTTATGAGGCGGAGGAGTTCGGTTATGTCCTTCAGGGAAAGGTCGAGCTGCATTACGGAAAGGCGCAATATATGCTGAAAAAGGGGCAGACTTTCTATCTGAAGGGAGATAGAGAACATTATCTGAAGAACGCAGGTGAATCCGAGGCGAAGGTGATATGGGTTTCCAATCCACCTTCATTTTAATGTAAGGAACGTGCATGAATTCGGAACCGGATTCTGCATCAGGACGGACGAATAAGTCCTGAATTTAAATTGGTAAGGGAGAGGACCATGGAGAAGATTATTGAGCTTAAGAATCTGACGAAGAATTTTGATGACCAGCAGGTTTTGAAGGGCATCAATCTGGACATTCATCACAATGAGTTTTTGACACTGCTGGGGCCGAGCGGTTGCGGCAAGACAACAACACTGCGTATTATTGCCGGTTTTGAGGAAGCCAGCAGCGGTGAAGTGCTTTTTGACGGCATGGATATTTCCAAAATTCCTGCTTATAAACGTGAAATTAATACCGTCTTCCAGAAGTATGCATTATTTCCGCATATGAACGTGTTTGACAATGTGGCTTTTGGTCTGAATATCAAGAAGATGGATAAGGCTGTGATCAAGACCAAGGTAGAGCGGATGCTGTCCATGGTCGGCTTGGCGAATTATGGTTCCAAGGACGTTACTTTATTGTCCGGCGGTCAGCAGCAGCGTGTTGCTATTGCCAGAGCCCTGGTGAATGAACCGAAGGTACTGCTTCTGGATGAACCGTTAGGCGCTCTGGATGCCAGACTGCGTAAGGAGATGCAGACGGAGTTGAAGAAGATCCAGAAGGAAGTGGGTATCACTTTCGTGTTTGTTACCCATGACCAGGAGGAGGCGCTCTCCATGTCTGATACAGTAGTTGTTATGAATGAGGGAACTATTCAGCAGATCGGTACCCCGATTGACATTTACAATGAACCGGAGAACCGCTTTGTGGCAGGCTTCATCGGTGAGTCGAATATTATCGAAGGTGTCATGATCAAGGATTTCCTGGTGGCTTTTGACGATTTTGAGTTTATCTGTGTGGATAAGGGCTTCCCTGAGAATGAGCCTGTGGATGTGGTGATCCGTCCTGAGGATATTGATATTGTGCAGCCGGATAAAGCTAAATTGAAGGGTATCGTCAAATCTGTGACTTTCAAGGGTGTGCATTATGAGACGATTGTTACTACCAAATACCGCGATTACAGAATCGACACAACGGATTATTTTGCTGTCGGACTGGAAGTGGGACTGACATTTACGCCGGAAGACATTCATGTTATGTGGCAGATGGGGAGTTACTAGATGAAGCATTTTAGAAAATTAACAGGGCCGTATTTCGCCTGGTTGGTGCTGTTTGTTCTGATTCCACTGGTGTTGATCGCGATTTACGCATTTACCACAAGCGGCAATCCGGTGAAAACACTGAACTTTACATTGATGAATTTTGCGAAGATCAATGAACCAACTTATATCAAAGTATTTATCAAGTCCATTGAGATGGGGGTTCTGACAACCGGAGTCTGTCTGATTCTTGGCTATCCAATGGCTTACCTTATTGCAAAATGTCCGGAGGAGATGCAGGATATGCTGATCATGGCGGTAACCATTCCTACCTGGATCAATATGCTTCTGAGAACCTATGCGTGGATGAACCTGTTATCTGACAATGGTATTATCAACGGATTGCTCAGTGTGTTGGGCATTAATCCGGTGACAATGATGTATACGAATTTTTCCGTTGTTGTGGGCATGGTCTGCAATTTTATGCCGTTTATGATTATTCCGATTCATACCTCACTGAGAAAAATGGACAATTCTCTCATTGAGGCAGCCATGGATCTGGGCGCCAATCCGTTCCAGACATTTCAAAAGGTTGTTCTGAAACTGTCTATGCCCGGTGTGATCAACGGTATTGTGATGGTATTCCTGATGGCGATTTCTTCTTTCGTTATTCCGAAGCTCCTTGGCGGCGGGCAGTTTGTCCTGATCGGTAATCTGATCGAATCCCAGTTTGTATCTGTTGGAGACTGGAATTTCGGCAGTGCCATTTCCCTGATTCTGGCAGTTCTGATTCTTGTGGCGATGCGTCTCATGAAGAAGATGGATGTACAGGACAATTAGGAGGCGGACATGCGAAAGAAAAACAGTTTATTTTCAAAATTTTATATTGCGATTTGTTTTGCTTTTTTCTATCTGCCGATTCTGGTGACGATGGTATTTTCATTTAATTCATCGAAGTCATTGTCGAAATTCACAGGATTTTCCCTGCGCTGGTATAAAGCGCTTTTGGAAAACAGTGAGATTATGTCGGCGGTTTATGTTTCTGTGACTATTGCCATCCTGGCCACCATTGCTTCGACAGTGTTGGGAACAATGACAGCCATCGGCCTTTCAAAGTCACGGAAGATTATCAAAGATATGGTGCTCAGCATGAATGATATTCCGATTCTGAATCCGGATATCGTTACAGCCATCGGATGGATGCTGCTGTTCTCATCTCTGGGATTCCAGAAGGGATATATGACTATGCTTCTGGCACACATTGCCTTCTGTACGCCGTATGTCATTACCAGTGTGTATCCGAAGGTGAGAAGCCTGGACCCGAATCTGGCCAATGCGGCCATGGATCTTGGTGCCACACCGTATCAGGCACTGACGAAAGTTATTCTTCCGATGATCCGACCGGGCATATTTGCCGGTGCGCTGCTGGCTTTTACTATGTCTTTTGATGATTTCGTTATTTCCTATTTTGTATCAGGAAACGGCGTCAAGAACATTTCAATTGTCGTTTATAACATGACAAAACGTATCAATCCGACGATTAATGCGCTGTCAACCATTGTTATTGTGGTGATTGTTGTGATTCTGCTTCTGGCTAATCTGCTTCCGAGACTGGGCGGTGGTGACAACAAGAAGAATAATCAGAACATGAAGAAACTGGTGGCAGGTGTAGCTGTTTTTGCATTAGTACTCAGTCTTGTGACCTGTGTGGCCAACAAGAGCAATAACAAAGAGGCAAGAGTGCTGAGGGTTTATAATGCCGGCGAATATATCGATCCGGATCTTCTGACAGAGTTCCAGGATGAGTACAATTGCACGGTTGTTTATGAAACATTTGAGTCCAATGAGATGATGTATACAAAGCTTCAGGCCGGAGATGCCTATGATATTCTGATTCCTTCGGATTATATGATCGAGCGTCTGATCAGGGAAGATTATCTGCAGCCGATCGATTGGGATCGTCTGACCAATGCAGAGGGATTGAATCCGGATGTTATGAACAAAGAATATGATCCGGGCAATGTTTACTCTGTTCCTTATTTCTGGGGTAATGTGGGTATTTTATATGACAAGACAGTGGTGGATCCGGCGGACCTCAGTGAAGGCTGGAATCTGCTGATGGATACGAAATATGCAGGTAATCTGTATATGTATGACTCTGAGCGAGATTCCTTTATGATTGCCCTGAAAGCCCTGGGATATTCCATGAATACCCACGATAAAAAAGAGATTCAGGCGGCTTATAAATGGCTGATTCAGCAGAGAGATACCATGAAACCAGTCTATGCCGGCGATGATGTCATTGACAACATGATTTCCGGCAACAAAGCACTGGCGGTTGTTTATTCCGGTGATGGTGCCTATATTATGTCGGAAAATGAGGATCTGGGCTTTTTGATGCCGGAAGAGGGAACGAACCTCTGGTATGATGCCATGGTTATGACCAGGGATTGTGAGAATACAGAACTGGCTTACGAATTTATGGATTTTATGCTGAGAGATGACGTAGCTTACAGAAATACCCAATATGTCGGTTACAGTTCACCGGTTGTGGCTGCTTATGAGCAGGCACAGGAAGAGGATTACGAAGGTATCGAGGCATATGTACCGCGTGTCGGCTACGAAAAAGATGAAATTTTCCGTTATCAGGATACGGATATTAAGAAATTATTTGCTGAGCTTTGGACAAAAGTCAAGGCACAATAAACTGAAAGGGCTGTTGTTTTATTCGGGGTAATGAATAGAGCAGCAGCCTTTTTCAAGTGGACTTGTCGGGCAGATTCTGTTATCATAAGAGTAGAAAATATCAGGGAAAGGGGCATAGGTCATGAAGCAGATGAAGCTATCGGTAGGAGTCTCCGATTTTGAAAAGATTCGAAGCGATGGTTATTACTATATCGATAAAAGTGGCTGGATCAAAGGATTGCTGAAATCCGGAGCGGAAGTAACTTTACTGACGCGACCGAGGCGCTTTGGTAAGACGCTGGGAATGAGTATGCTTGCTAATTTTTTTGATATAACAAAAGATAACAAGGCTTTATTTGAAGGTCTGGAAATAATGAAAGACACAGAGTTGTGTCAGCATTGGATGAATCAGTATCCGGTTCTTTTTTTATCTTTTAAAGATGTAGATGGCACATCTTTTGAAAATGCACTGGCACTTCTTCAATTTACACTGTCCCAATTTTGTGATGTGTATGCTTATCTGGAAGATGGTGAACAGGTGACGGAAGTTCAAAAAGCCATTTTTCATCGATTAAAGATGCAAACCGCTTCTCTGGTGGATATACAAAGTGCTTTGTTAGTTATTATGAGGATGATGTGGGCTTATTATGGGAAGAAAGTTATTTTGCTATTGGATGAATACGATGTGCCGATTGCCAAAGCCAGCAGTAAAGGTTATTATACGGAAATGATGGAAGTCCTGAAAACGATGCTCAGTATATCGTTAAAAGATAATTCGGTACTTGAATTAGCGGTTGTCACAGGTTGCCTGAAAATAGCAAAAGAAAGTATTTTTACAGGTACGAATAATTTTGTTTCTGATACGATTTCAATGTCAAGATTTAATGAATACTTTGGTTTTACGCAAAAAGAAGTAGATCAGATTTTGCTGGATGCGGGCGCTGCTTCGCATGCACAACAGGTGAAAGCGTGGTATGATGGGTATCATTTTGGGGAATACGATATTTATTGCCCATGGGATGTGATGAATTTTGTTCGTGATTTTCAATTTGACGCAACCGTAAAACCTGCAAGCTATTGGAAGAATACAAGTGATAATGCGATTATCAGGTCTTTTATTGATTTTGCGGGTAATAGTATCACTGCCAAAATGGAGACACTGTTGGCGGGGGGATATATTATTGAACGAATAGAAGAAAATCTGACCTATGATTATCTTCATGCATCGGAAGATAATCTATGGAGTATCCTGTATTTAACAGGTTATTTAACAAAAGTACGTGACCGGGATATAAAAATGCCGCTTCCGGATGGGATGACTGCATTGTTGATTCCAAATGCTGAAATCAGAGAGATTTTTGAGACAACTGTCAAAAAATGGTTTGAAGACAAAGCCAGAACATGGAATAAAAGACTGTTGTTTGATGCTGTCTGGTGTGGTGATAGCGAGACCCTGACACAGGAGATGAATAAGCTTTTGCGTCAGACCATCAGTTATCATGATTATAGAGAAGATTTTTATCATGCTTTTCTGGCAGGCATTTTTACAGGAGCTGGATATATGGTTCAATCCAATAAGGAACATGGAGAAGGCCGCAGTGATCTGGTTGTTATGGATACTGAAAATGGCAGGGTCGCAGTTTTTGAGGCGAAATATTCAAAAATGTTCCAGCAGCTGGAAAGTGATTGTAATAAAGCAATCAATCAGATAGAGAGCAGAATGTATGCCAGAGAATTTGAAGAAAATGGAGATGACGTTTTTTGTTATGGCATTGCTTTCTTCAAAAAGAGGTGTTGTGTCAAGATAAAAAGTTAAATTATTGGTATTATTTTGGTTGAATATGGGGGGTGGCAGTATGATTAATTATTCAGAAGATGCAAGCAGACAGTATCATATTCAGGTGGCCAAAGGGGAAGTGGGTCGGTATGTGATTCTGCCGGGAGATCCGAAGAGGTGTGTAAAGATTGCACAGTATTTGGAGCATCCGGTGTTGATTGCGGATAACAGGGAATTTACAACGTATACAGGCACTTTGGATGGCGTAAAAGTCAGCGTGACATCCACAGGTATTGGCGGTCCGTCAGCCTCTATTGCCATGGAAGAGTTGTATCGCTGCGGTGCAGATACCTTTGTCAGAATCGGAACCTGCGGCGGCATGCAGCCGGATGTGAAAAGCGGTGACATCGTTATTGCCACGGGAGCAGTCCGTATGGAGGGCACCAGCAAAGAATATGCGCCTATTGAATACCCGGCAGTGCCTGATTTTGGTGTGACAACAGCCCTTGTTTCGGCAGCGAAAGCCTTGAAGATGCCGTATCATACCGGGGTTGTTCAGTGCAAGGATGCCTTTTACGGACAGCATGCGCCGGAACTGATGCCGGTGAGCTATGAACTGCAGAATAAATGGGAAGCCTGGAAGCGGATGGGCTGTCTGGCATCGGAGATGGAATCGGCTGCATTGTTTATTGTAGGCGGCCATCTGGGGGTACGTGTGGGCTCCTGTTTCCTTGTCATGGCCAATCAGGAACGGGCGAAGCTGGGACTTGAGAATCCGGTGGTTCATGACACAGATGGGGCCATTCATGTGGCTGTGGAGGCTATCAGGAATCTGATTCAGGAAGATAGAGGATAGGCTTTATGAGGCTAATGGAGTGGGAGGAATTAGCAGATAAAGGCAGAGAATGTTGGAAAAGATTAAAATAATGTGGATAAAGGGGGCTGAAAAATGAGTGAACGGTGGACAAATACTGCGAATGACAAAGGAGAATTGTCAGAGATGTTGATTCAGTCATTGATAGAGACCGCTGTAAAACAGCTTCGATTTTCCTATACACCCTATTCACATTTTAAAGTGGGGGCAGCACTTCTGGCTGTGGATGGCACGATTTATACCGGATGCAATATAGAGAATGCGGCCTATACACCGACGAACTGTGCGGAGAGAACGGCTTTCTTCAAGGCTGTCAGCGAAGGTGTCCGTGATTTTCGTGCAATCTGTATTGTGGGCGGGATGAACGGTGTACTGAGTGGTTATACGGCACCCTGCGGTGTCTGCCGGCAGGTGATGATGGAATTCTGTGATCCGGAGACATTTCAGATTATCCTGGCAGCGGCAGACGGCAAATATAAGATTTACCGTCTGAAAGAATTGTTGCCGGAGGGTTTTGGCCCTGATAATCTTGTTATTTCCGGCGATTTTCAAAGTAAATAAAATGGTCAATAGCATCGAGGATGTCTTTGAAGTCGTCTTTCGGTGCTATTTCTATGTAGCGGGTCAGTAATTCGGTTTCGGAATCTTTATAGCGTCCGTAGAATGTATCATAGAGATTGTGACCCCGCATGTGGATGCGGATATCTTCCATATGCTGACGCACATCCTCCGGTGATGTCAAATCATGACCGATGGCGGCCACCAGTTTTTCTCCACTGGAAAGCCGATGCAGATATTCGTGCCATTTTTCGTAAAATATATCATAAAAAGCTTCGGGGCTTGGAACAACGCCGAGTTTTGCCATAACATCCGGATTGAAAAAGTAATTTTCAAAGGAGTAATATTTCAGGATCAGGACATTTTTCTCTGTAACCCTTGGCAAATGGTCGATATCACTGATATTCCTTTCATCATAATAGCGGCAGAGCTGATGCTTCAGCATATCCGCGTCTTTGCCGTCACCATCACGGATCATCAGGAAGCTGTCTTTCAGATAAATCTGGTTGATGTATTTCAAATTGGCATAGGTCTTGATATTGGTGCAGCTGTTGGTAGTGATGATGGCCACACGGGAAGGCTTGCCTTCATCATCGTATATTTCGGAGTAATATTTTCGCAGCAGCAGCGGCAGTCGGCTTTTGTCCTGACGGCCTTCGACAATAAATACAAAATCGACATTCATCAGATCATTGGCGCTGTATCCCAGATCATTGAGAATGACGCTGATATCTGTATGTTCACGAACAGTGGAATAGCCATCGCTGTCCAATACAACCTGTCGGATCTGACGGCTGTTGAAATTCGGCAGCAGATTCGGTGAATGGGTGGAAAAAATCACCTGATTTTTGCGGGCCAGACGGAAAAGAAGATCACCGGACAGTTTCTGGAGTTTTGGGTGGAGGAAAAGTTCCGGTTCCTCCACCATAATGATGCCTGGGGTCGGATTGTCGTCTTCTGCGTAGGTTTCAAGGAGCGAAAGCATATAAATGCTGCGCATGCCTTTGCCCATATGTTCAATAGGGCGCAGCGTTTTCTGCTTTTCATCTGCAATTTCAGCGGTAACGGAAAGCATCTGCTCGATATCACGGTTCATGGAGTAGATGATTTCATGCTGACCGCCGTTTTTTCTGTAGTTGGCATTAACTCTTCTGGAAAAATCATCCAGATTCAGCTGATACAGCTTGTAATCCAGCAATCTGGCCGCTTCAAAGGCATTTAATTCGGCAGGTGTTTTCTGGTTGATCAGACCGATACAGGAAAAGCAGTGGGTGCATGGTTTGGCGGAATCAAAAAGACAGCAGCCGGAACGCATTTGTTTTAAAAGGCTGTCTTCCTGCATGAGCAGCAAATCGTCCTGAAATTGCCGCAGATTGCGCTGCGGGTCCAGATAATAGACCGGCGGCAGCAGTCGGGGAATCCAGTTGTTATTCTTCTGATATCCGTCGCTGTAACGGATTTTCCCGTCGCGGTTAGCGATAAATGTAAAAGAAAGGGCCTGGGCCGCCTCATCATAGGATGGCAGTTTTCTTTTGAAATCTTGAAACCATTTGTCAAATCGGCGGTAAGTGCTGATTTGACCTGCAGCGTGGAGCATTTTCAAATCATTGTCGCTTAAGAGCAGGCAGACGGAGATTTCTATATTGGCGTAATCCTCCTGAAAATCATCCATTTCAACGGCACAGCTGCCGGTGACAACACGAATGGCATCGAGAATGGCCGTTTTGCCGGTGTTGTTCTTGCCTACGAGAATCAGGGCGTTTTCGATATTGGTGATTTGCAGGTCGCTGATGGACTTGTAATTGCGGATACGAAGTTCAGTGAGACGCAAGGCGGTCAGTCCTTTCTATTAAATATGTTTAATATGTAACTGTTCAGAGCCAAGCAAAATTTCAAAAAACAGGTATGAAATGCGTAGTATTTTGGAGGTTGGCTCTGAACAGTTACTTTAATAATATAAGAATATCATAGAAAAGGTTGGAGAAGTATATAAAAATGCCCTTTAGAGATATGTTTCTAAAGGACATTTTAAACTAAATCTGTATGCATTTAATTAATGCTCCAGAAAGGACACAAATGCGGCTTTTTTGTCGATTTTTTTGCCAACAAGAGCGACACCCTTACCCATGGTAAAAGCAGCCAGCACAGTGCCGATGCCGAGGCCGGATATATGGCCGAGGAAGAAGAAAGTCATGCAGGCTGTGATGATCAGGCAGGTCACGTCGTAGCTGATTTTTATTTTAGAATAGGGTTTGCCTGTGATATCTTCCATTTCCCGTGGGAACAAATCGGTTGGTGTGATTGGCAGTTTGCAGCGGTTGGAAAGGGCAATGCCGAAACACAAAATCAGATAACTTAATATGAAGTAAGCAACTCGAAGGGGAATACTCAATGGAAGATGGTCAACCCAGAGTTCATTGATATCCATCATTTCACCGAAGCAAAACCCGACAACAAAGCTGAACAAATAAGCAGGGACGAATTTGCGGCGAAGTATCATGAGTACACAGACAAGAAGACCCTGAAAGATATACGTCCATGTGCCAAGAGAAAGCGTTGGTAATACTAGATTAAAAGCATAGGGAACGCTTGAAATAGCCGAAATACCGGAACCGGAATGGAGCATCAGCAGAACGCCGATACTGTTGATGATGACGGCCAGTACAAGAACCAGTTCACCTCGCAGTACGGGTCTATGATCATTAGTTGTCAAAAAAATCACTCTTTTCTGAAATACTTTAAAATAAAAAGTGTCATAAGCACCAGAGCAATTATAAACCTATTTTACTGCGTTATCAAGATGAAATTTAATCGATTGTTTTTAACGAATGCTGTAAGAAAAGTTAGGTTGTAGTTACTCTCAAAATGTGGTACAACAGTAGTATAGGATAAATAATAGAACTGGATTCCGGACAGCTGGGGGAAGCTGGCTTTGGAAGGAAAGGAAAAAGGGGATATGAAGAAAGTTTTAGTTGTGGGGAGCTTGAATATGGATATGGTCCTTTCCGTAGATCATCATCCGGTGCCGGGAGAGACGATCATCGGCGATGGCATTACTTATCATCCGGGGGGCAAAGGGGCCAATCAGGCCTATGCAGTTGGCAAGTTGGGCGGCGATGTGCGAATCATTGGCTGTGTCGGATGGGATAATAATGGCATGATTTTGACGGAGAATTTAGCCCAGGCAGGTGTGGACACAACGGCAATCAATCGTATGCCGGAGGCACCGACGGGTATGGCGATCATAGATGTGGACAAGAAGGGCGACAACAGTATTATTGTTATTTCCGGAGCCAATGCATGCCTGACACCGGATCTGCTTCGCAAACAAAAGGCGTCTGTGGAATGGAGCGATTTTATTATGACACAGTTGGAGACGCCAATCGACACGGTGCTTGAACTGGCCAGAATGGCCAAAAAGGCAGATAAATGCATGATTCTCGATCCATCACCGGCCAGAGCGGATCTGCCGGATGAGTTATTTCCTTTAATTGATATTATGAAACCGAATGAGAAAGAATTGAGTATACTGACAGGTATGCCGACAGAAACAGATGAAGAGATCAAGGCGGCAGCAGATGCACTGCTTGAAAAAGGTGTTTCTAAGGTTGTGGTTACCCTTGGAGCAAGAGGTGCCATGCTGGCCGATGGCAATGAGAAGCTTTTCTTTGAGGCAAAGCCGGTTGTACCTGTGGATACAACGGCGGCCGGAGCTGCATTTACTGCTGCAATGGTCAATGGACTGGCACAGGAAATGGGAATGATACAGGCCATTCGCATGGCCAACGGTGTGGCATCGATTGTTGTTACACGCCATGGGGCACAGGCTTCGATTCCTGACAGGGATGAAATCGATGACCTGATATGGAACTATTAATTCTCAGTAAGTGCAGTTAATTTTTCCGGATGGATGAGTTCGATGGTGCCGCGGGATAGTCGGATCCAACCTTCATTTTGAAAGTAGCGAAGCATACGGGTGACTACTTCTCTGGCCGTTCCCATGTGATTGGCAATTTTTTCATGGGTGATTTTCAGGTGGTTGGTTTTTTCAATGTCGCTTTCTTGAATTAGGAATTCAGCCAGCCGCTTATCAAAGCTTTTCCATATGATCTGTTCCATCAGCCACATGACATCAGAAAAACGGCTGCTGAGAATTTCATTTGTATAATTGGCCAGAGCAGCGGATGCTTCCATGACGGATTTATAGACATTAGGCGGGATCAGCCAGAAATCCGTATCTTTTTCGGCTTCGATGATGGTGTCGAACTGGATATTCGGCATCATGCAGGAGGCGGAGAACAGACACAGATCTCTTTCAAACAGGCGGAAAAGTGTGATTTCCCTGCCTTCCTCAGATATCATATAGGCGCGCAGCTGGCCGGAATGAATGAGCAGAACGCCAACACAGTCAAGGGAACCATTGTGAATGATGGTTCCTTTTTTTGCATGTTCATAACGGACAGCGTATTCAAGCTGTTCCTGCTGTCCGGCAGTTAATTTATTCCAAACGGGAAAAAACTCCTGAAAATCTTTTTCTTTTGAAATCAAAATATATCCTCCTAGTTTTTGAGGAGCTGACAAATTGTCAGCTTCATCAAGAGATAGATGACTTTCCTGAATACATAGCAAAAGTTGTTTTCAGTATAAAGAAATTTGTGATGGAAGTCAATGAACTTTGGTGACAAAGTCACGGAAGGATTTCTGATAAAAGGGTATACTACAGACATAAGAAACAGATAAGACATGAACGATAAGAAAAGGAGATTTGATAGAGGATGAGAGAATTTAATAAAAGAACTTTGGATGAATATGTTGCGGAAGGCAAAACGGTTTTAGTGGAATTTAGTGCACCATGGTGCGTGTACTGCAGAAGGCTGGCACCGGCTATGGAGAAGATTGCAGAGGAATATAAAGATATCCTGACAGTTGGCTCAGTGAATATTGATAATGAGCAGGAATTGGCAAGACAGGAACGGATTGAAGTTGTGCCGACACTGGTGCTTTACAAAAACGGACAGGCTGTGGATTCGATTGTTGGGCCGGGATCGAAGGCGGCAGTTGAGGAATTTATACGAAAGAACAGCTGAGGTCGGAATATGAGCAAAATATTCTGATATGACAGAAATCCGGAAAATGTATTAGAAATCATCGGATAGTGCGGTATAGAATGGAGGAACGGAATGAGACATTTATATGATGTAATTATTATCGGCGGCGGTCCGGGCGGTTATACGGCAGCACTGTATGCTGCCAGAGCCGGATTGGATACACTGGTACTTGAAAAGTTATCAGCGGGCGGTCAGATGGCTTTGACGACGCAGATTGATAATTATCCGGGGATTGAAGAAACAATTGACGGCTTTACTCTGGGAGAAAAAATGCAGCAGGGGGCAGAGCGCTTTGGGGCAAAAACAGAAATCGTTGAAGTGGATGGCGTTCATTTGCAGGGGCCTGTAAAGACGGTGTATACCAATGAAGGAATTTTTGAGGCAAAAACAGTGATTCTGGCTATGGGGGCTCATCCGAGAAAACTGGGTATTCCGGACGAAGCGCGATTGGTCGGTCATGGTCTGCATTATTGTGCAGCCTGTGACGGCATGTTTTATAAAGATAAAACAGTGGTTGTTGTGGGCGGCGGCAACAGTGCAGCTGCGGATGCACTGATTTTGTCCAGAATTTGTAAAAAAGTCATTCTTGTTCATCGGAGGGATGAGCTGCGGGCAACGAAAGTGTATCACGAACCATTGATTCAGGCGGAAAATGTCGAATTTCAGTGGAATCAGACGGTAGAATCGATAGTCAGTGACAATGAGAACGGAAAAATCAAAGGAATCCGTGTGAAAGATGTTCAAATGGGAGAAGAGAAGGAAGTGGCTTGTGATGCGGTATTTGTCAGTATTGGGAGAACACCAGCGACACAGATGATAGAAACACAGGTGTCTCTTGATGCAAATGGTTATATTATTGCGGACGAATCAACACAGACGAATCTTCCTGGGGTATTTGCGGTTGGAGATATCCGCACCAAGGCGCTGCGCCAGATTGTGACAGCAGCGGCGGATGGTGCAAATGCCGCGTATTATACGGAGCAATATCTGGCGGGCAAATAGTTGAAGAAGAATAAAGGTCAGGTACTTTAATCTGTAAATGGAAAAAGTCCCTGGCCTTTTGATCTGTAGATTTAGATTTTATGAGTATTGTGCAGCGATATAATCCTGCACTTTTTTATTTTCTTCCAGCAATGATTCGCGCAGAAGATTAATAAATACTTTGCGGTGGCGCAATGGTTGCGCATCTCTATGTGTGATAATTTCGATATTTAACTTTTTATCGAAACCTTTGATTGGAAAGATATGCAGTTTCTCGCCGTCATGAATACCAACCTGTTCTCGCCGGATGACTTCAAGAAGATGGAAAGAAGGTGCTATGGCAGCATATTTGCCGGAACGGCATAGTTCAATCATCGTAATAAAATTACTGACAGAAATAGGTGTCTTAAGTGTAATATGGTTTTTTAGAAGAAACTGGGCAGTTGCCTGTGTGGTTGTACTGATCATATGTCCCTGTACAAACGGAACGTGTTCAAAACGTGATAAATCAGCGCCATGTGAAAACACCTGTACAGTTTGTTCATAAGAATCAGGGAAATAAGTCTTCAGCAAGGAAGCGGAGACAATCAGATAAATTGGATCTTCATAGATGGGTGTCCGTTCGAAAAGTTCGTGCTGTATCGTGTCACCACCAAGAAACATGTCTAACTTACCATTTAGTAAAAGTGGCTCCAGACGTCGGGTTTCATCTAACATAATCTGTACATCAATATTTGGGAAAACTTCCTGAAAACGGGGAACAAACTTTGGAATGATGAGGGCACCACGATTATTACTAATGCCGAAATAAATGGTTCCTCGGATACCTTCATGAATATCACTTAATTCCTGAATCATGCTGACTTCTAATGCTTGAATCTTGGAAGCATAGCGAAGCATGGCCTGCCCTTCAGGAGTCAGTTCAATGTTGGGTTTACGCTTAAAAAGTTTGATATTATAGCTTGTTTCAAGGCGTTTGATATGGTCACTCAGACATTGTTGGGTGACAAAGGCACGTTCGGCTGCTCGTGTGAAATTGAGTTCTTCTGCAGCAAGAAGAAACATTTTTAGGCTGTTGTTCATGTATCTGCTCCTTTCTTCATATTAGACATGTTTTAATCTGGGAACAATTAAAATAATGATTGTTAATATTCAATCAATAAATTGAGGAGATACAGGTGTAAAAATTTCCTTAATTATACCATAATCTACTTAAATTCACAATAAATAGATTGTGACAAGCTGATTTTTTAAAACTCATACAAGAAAAAACATGTGATATGACATGTATACACTTTGACACAATGATTATCTTGTTGAATAATGTTAATTTAACTGTTTTTCTTTTGTTACAATTATTGATATACTTTAGACATAAACAAGGAACTTGTAAGAAAGGAGAAGGAAGATGGGAGAATGGAAAAATACCCGTGTCGATAATCCTCAGGAAGCATATTATGTGGGCTTGATGAATTCATGTGGATATCGGGAAAAAGATTTAAGAAAACCGGTGATTGGTATTGTCAATTCGTACACAGATGTGAACCCTGGTCACAAGGCATTTGGAGAATTGGTTAAATACGTCAAAGAAGGTATATGGTGTGCAGGAGGTGCACCAGCAGAGTTTAATGTACCTGCTCCATGTGATGGCATGAGTCATGGCGTTGGAATGCATTACATTTTGCCACAGCGAGAATTGATTGCAGGTTCTGTAGAAGCTATGGTAAATGCAAATTCATTTGACGGTCTTGTGTTCCTCTGTTCATGCGATAAGATTGTTCCAGGTATGCTGATTGCAGCTGCATCATTGAATAAGCCATGCATGTTTTTGACAGCAGGTGCGATGATTCCTTATGAAACACCGGAGAGAACATTTGTTACACCGGATTTGAAAGAGTCAATTGGTGAGTACAATAAGGATGCAATCACAGAAGAAGAATTTTCAGTTCGTAAGAGAAACATCTGTTTTTCATGTGGTACATGTTCCATGTATGGTACAGCGAATACAATGGGTGTGTTTACAGAAGCCATTGGACTTGCGCCAATTGGATCTACGACGACTATTTTCTGCTCAGCAGAAAAATATAAACAGGCAAGAGATGTTGGTGAGAGAATTGTTGAACTGACAAAGGCAGGTATTAAATATTCAGATATTGTAACGGAAGATTCATTGATCAATGGGTTGAGACACATTTCAGCAACAGGTGGCTCCAGCAACGCCCAGATTCATATCTGTGCAATTGCAAAAGTCATGGGCATTGATATGTCTATGGAACGCTTCGATGAGATTCAGAAGCATGTTCCATGTATTGCCAAATTTAAGCCATCTTCAAAATATAATATCACAGATTATGACAAAGCAGGTGGCGTTGGCGCGACTTTGAAGAGTATTCGGTCTTTCCTGAATCTTGATGCTAAACTGGCAATGGGCGGAACTATGGGCGAGTACCTGGATAACTATAACAGAGTGGTTGACAAAAATATTATTCATGATATTGATGATCCATTGTATCCGGATGGATGTTTTGCAGTTTTAAAAGGTAATCTTGCACCAGATGGATGCGTTGTCAAAAAGAGTGGTGTAGAACCTTCTATGTTCTATCACAGAGGACCTGCAGTATGTTTCGACTCAGAAGAAGACTTAAGAGATTACATGGTCAATAAAAAAATTGAGCCAGGTTGTGTATTAGTGATTCGTTATGAAGGACCAAAGGGTGGACCTGGAATGAGAGAATTATCCATTCCGGCAGCGATGCTTGTAGGTATGGGGCTGCATACATCTGTTGCCATGATTACGGATGGCAGATTCTCTGGAGCGACAAGAGGTCCATGTGTTGGTCATATCTCACCAGAAGCATGGGATAATGGACCGATTGCAGCCGTTGAGGATGGTGATATCATTACGATTGACCTGAACAAACAGACAATTAATGTAGAACTTTCAGATGAAGAGATTCAGGAAAGATTATCAAAAGTAAAAAAACCAGATCATCCGGCAAAAGGTATTGTTGCAGCATACAGACAAATGGCAACAGGTGCAGACAACGGCACATTGTGGCTGTATAATAAAAAATAAAAAGTACGATGGGGGAATAAAAGATGAGCACAATTATAATTTTTTTGATCGGTCTGGTAATTATGCTTGTTATGATGATCAAGACAAAGATTGGCCCATTCATGAGCATGCTTTTTGGTGCTTTGATTATAGGTATTGGATGCGGGGTAGCACCTTCTGATACGATCAGTGCGATTACCGGTGGTTTTGGTAATACGTGTAAAAGTATTGGCCTTGTTATTATTTTTGGTACAATTCTTGGTACTTACCTGGAAAAATCAAATTCATGCCAGCGAATTGCGACAACACTTTTAAAATTAACTGGAGAAGATAAAGCAGGTGTTGCACTGGCAGCAACAGGATATTTTGTATCGATTCCGGTATTCTCGGATGTCGCATTGATTATGCTTTCGCCAATTATTAAAGCCGTATCTAAAAAGACAGGTCGTGTTGTGTGTGTGTTTGCTGTACTGACTGCATCAGCGCTGCTTTGTACAAACGCATATGTTGCACCGACACCGGCGCCACTTGCGGTAGCGGCAACGTTGAATCTGGACATCGGTAAATCCATTATATATGGTTTGATCGTGGCAGCGATTAGCATTGTAGTGGTATATTTCTACTGTATGCTTTTCCTGGACAAGAAACCAGCTGACTGGTTTACAGAGATTGAAGCAGCAGACGATAAAGCAACAGAAGTAAAAGAAGTAGATGAAAAAGATATGCCATCTTTTATACAGGCAATGGCACCGATTTTAATTCCGGTTATCCTGATTGTCGCTTCTTCTGTATGCGGAATGATTTTGCCAGAGGATTCACAGGTACGTATGATTGCAAAATTCCTGGGTGATAAGAATATTGCGCTTGTTATTGGTATTATTGTGGCCATTTTTCTTTTGAAAAAATTCCTTCCGGCAGGTGAGACTTTTTCAGCAATCAATGATGCTTTAAAAACAGCAGGTCCGGTTATCTTTATTACAGCAGCTGGTGGAGCACTTGCAAGTATTGTGGAAGTAACGGGTGCAGGACAGATTTTTGCAGATATTTTAACAGCAAGCCCACTTCCGGTTATTTTGATTCCGTTCCTGATTACTGCGTTATCAAAATTTGCTCAGGGGTCTGCTTCTGTGGCATCACTGCTGGCAGCTTCTCTGACAATGCCGTTAATTACAGCAGGATTGATTAGCCCAATTGCAGCTTTCATATCAATTTCAGCGGGTTCACATTGTGGATCACATGTGAACAATAGTTTCTTCTGGGTATTTGCTGAGTTCTTCGGTTATGATGCAAAAACAACTCTGAAGACTCTTTGTGTGGCACAGAATTTCGTATTATCCGGAGTTGGTCTGATTTGTGCGGTTGTTATTAATTTCATAGGATAGTAGTTCAATAACTTTATAAAAACATATCATTTGATAAAAAAGAACAGGAGATGTAAATAAAATGAGTAAATTACAGTTAAATGGCGTTCTGCCTCCAATGATTACACCTTTTAAAGAAAACGGCGATGTAGACTATGATGCATTTTCTTATAATATTGAAAAATGGAACGAAACAGGACTTGCAGGCTATCTGGTGCTTGGTTCCAACAGTGAAACACCATTTTTAAATGAGGAAGAAAAACTGCAGCTGATTAAACTGACTGTAGAGTGTGCTGCAGAAGGTAAACATATTATGGTTGGTACAGGGCTTGAATCTATTCGTGAGACGATTAAACTCACAAACAAAGCGGCTGCACTTGGTGCCCAGTCTGCACTGATTCTGACACCTGGTTTCTTCCTTTCTGAGATGAATACAACAGCCATTGTTGATTATTATACACAGGTTGCGGATCATACGGATATTCCAATCCTTTTATATAATGTACCTAAATTTGCACGTACAAATATGGACCCGGAAGCAATTGCAATACTTTCAGAGCATCCGAATATTATCGGTATGAAAGACAGTTCTGGTAATGTGCCACAGCTGGCAAGTTATGTACGTGTATCAACAGAGGATTATAATGTACTGGTTGGGACAGCCGGCGCATGGTATCCGGCACTGGCACTGGGCATTAAAGCAGGTGTTCATGCTCTTGCCAATTGCTGCCCGAATGAATGCGTGAAGATTCAGGAACTTTTTGATGCAGGACAGTGGGAAGTTGCAAGAGATCTTTATCAGCGAGTTTTCCCTGTGAATGCCGCAGTGACAGGTTCCTTTGGTATTTCAGGTCTGAAATACGGATGTGATCTCATGGGATTTAAGGGTGGTTATGTCAGAAGCCCGCTGCAGCAGATTTCAGAGCAGAGAAAAGCAGATCTCAGAAAAGTCTTTGAAAAAGCACAGTTGATTTAATAAATAAATATCAGAAAAAGAGAGCTGTCGCTTCATGATCAAAGAATCGTGAAGCGGTAGTTCTCTTTTTTTGTTCGTGCGTTTGACGACGTACGTTGCAATGATTCAGTCATTTTTTAAACATTCAGTAGGCAAGAGGAAGTGTTTAGAATTCTGTCTATGCTGCCGCAGGCAGAAAGAGGTGTGTAAGCACCGGTAATACTTCCGGCAGCAAAGCTGCGGACATGGATCTGAAAACGGGCGCCATCTCCTTCCAGTGTAATTGTGTGCTCGTTGGCAGCCATACCGGGAACAGCAATAATTTTGGAAAAAGTCCTGTCAAAACCGATACCAGACAGAGCAACTGCGGCGTGGACGTTGACATTTCTTGGAAAGGTATTGCAAGCACCACGGGTGGAACCCTCATAGAGGACAGTTTCTTGTTGATCACTGCGTCCAAGACTTTCTGGACTTTTTCGAGTTTCAATGGTTACTTTTTGCCAGAGTTTCCGTCCGTCGATGATACCGTCCAAACCGATGATGGCACCATGTGGAATATAGATTTTATGTCCGTAAGTCTGGCAGAGTGTGTGAACTTGAGATTCAAAGTCCGGATCTGCAAAAGCTGTTACGGAAAAAAGCAGTAAATCACAATTCATAAGAATCTGATGAATGTTTGCTTTTAGGATATCAGCAGTTGCGCATTCGATAATCAGGTCAGATTGCGCCAGTAAAGTTTCGGAAGCACTGTCGATGACAGGGCAGGATAGATTGAGTGTATTTTCAAAAAATGGATCCTGGATGAAAGTAATCTTTCCCAGATGGTGATCAATAATATGACTGGCAATGCGGTGTCCAATTTTTCCGCAGCCGAGAAAACCTATTTTTTTCATGAGAACCTCCTAATTGAATTTTATAAACGATATCTTTCCATAATTTTCAGGACGCGTTCAATAGCATCAACAGCGGCCTGATGATTTTGTGAAAAGTTAATACGAAATGCGTGTGTAAAAGTGGGACCGAACTCTGTTCCCGGTGTAATAGTAACATCTGCTAACTGACGAACGATTTTGGAGAAAGTGACAATATCTACGTCCATTTTAGGAAGCTCAACAAATAGATAACTGCCAGCTTCTGTGGTGCGGAAGCGAACACCATCAACATCTTTTAATTTATCAATAATGGCATCACGAATCGCCTGATGATCAGCAATACGTTTAGCCATAAATCCATCGGGCTCATTAAACCATACTTTATAGACAGACTGGCAATAACCGGCAGTACGCAGAGATACAATAGCCTGAAGCTTCTCCATGCGTGTGATGATTGCAACACTTCCAAAGGCTGCACCAAGGCGGAAACCACTGAGTGATTCTGTTTTGGATGGACCGATGATTGTAATCAGATTATCAGGGATTTCCTGCTGAGCGCAGAGATGGGTGTATGGATGATGATCAAAAACCTGACGGGAATAAAGTTCATCAACAAGCAATGTGGCATTATATTTTTTGGCCAGGAAGGCAATCTGAACAATCTCTTCATATGAGTAAATAACGCCTGTCGGATTATTCGGATTGGAAAAAAGAAAGAGTTTAACGCCGTTTTTAAAGGCATTTTCTAATTGATTCAGGTTCAGACCGGCCCGTTGATCGGAAGCATAGTAATCCATTTGAATCGGTACAATTTCGCCATCAAAGAATTCTACAAGTTTTCGGTTGGCAAAATAATCAGGTTCAACAATAGCTACCTTGTCACCAGATGTGATGAGGGACCCCATAGCCAGAAACAGTGCACCCTGAGTTCCTGGTGTCAGGATGATATTTTTATCAGGGTCAATGGCATCACCTGTAAATTGAGATAATTTTTGGGCAACATCCTGTCGGATTGTGTATTTGCCTTTATATTCTGTATAAGCCTGACTGCCGCCTGTACGGAAACCTTCCGAGAAAGCTTCAAATGCACCGGGAAGTGGCTCGAAAGCATCCACATCGCCGTGTGAAAAGTCGACAGGTGTGCCAGATAGTTTTTCGCCTTTTAATGGCAGTGATGTAGCGACCTGACTGCTCTCCTGACCAGGGGCATTGTCACAGCCCAGTTTCATGAACTTTTGCGTTATTGTGTTCGTTTTTAACATATAGAATCCTTCCTTTCAGAGTGATATTTGGATAAACTTTCTCTGCTTATACCATACATTAAAAAGAAAAAAAAGAAAAACAAGAATCATCATGTGGTGAAACAAGTAAAAATTGACAACAAGTTATTTCTTGTTAATATTATAAAATACAACAAATAAACAAACAGAATCATACAAGAAAAAGCCTGTTGGACAAGAATAAGCAAAGGTGATATTTTAGATGTATCAAATAAAGAAGTTATTTTTTAGCGCGGGGCGCAGAAAGGGGTATTATAATGAAAATCGTTTTACTTGAATCTCTTGGTATTAAACCGGAAGTATTAAACAGCTATGTTGAGCCATTAAAGGCAAAAGGACATACCTTTGAAAGCTATGAAAGAGATATGGACATTGAAAAGCAGAAAGAAAGAGCAAAAGATGCTGATGTGCTGATGATTGCCAATATGCCTCTGGCTCAAGAAGTTGTTGATGCCTGTGATCATCTTAAATTTATCAATGTTGCATTTACAGGTGTCGATCATGTACCAGTTGCACGTGCAAAGGAAAGAGGAATTGCTGTTAGCAATGCATCTGGTTATTCAAATGAATCTGTTGCAGAACTGGTTATGGCAATGACACTGAATTTATTAAGAAAAGTACAGATTGTTGAAGCCAATACAAGAAACGGAAGCACAGTAGACGGAAATGTTGGTAATGAACTTCAGGGTAAAACAGTAGGTGTAGTTGGTACAGGTGCAATCGGCAGAAGAGTAGCAGAACTTTTCAATTGCTTTGGCTGCAATGTACTTGGTTATGATCCATTCCCTAAGGAATTACCAAATGTAAGAAATGTAAGCCTTGAAGAACTGCTTCAGCAGTCTGATATTGTAACTTTACATTGTCCGCTTATGGATTCCACACGTGGCCTGATTAATGCTGAAAATATTAAGCTGATGAAGAAAACAGCACTTCTTATTAACTGTGCAAGAGGCCCGATCGTAGATGCTCAGGCAGTCGCAGATGCATTAAATAATGACCAGATTGCAGGCGCAGGTATGGATGTATTTGAAGTAGAACCTCCAATTCCAGCATCTAATCCATTACTGAATTCCAAGAATACACTTGTGACACCACATATTGCATTTTTAAGTGAAGAGTCTATGGTTAAGAGAGCGAAGATTGTATTTGATAGTCTTGATCAGTGGATGGCAGGTAATCAGGTCAACAAGATTTGTTAATTAGGCAATTTAAAGTATTCCTCCAAATGAGACTGGCACTTTAATAAATTATGGTGCCAGCCTTATTATGGATGTAATAGCAGTTATATTACATAAAAAAAGGGTATAGTTCCCCTTACCCCATAAGAATGCTATTATGAAATCCTATGTCTTTATTGGTTCAGCATTAACGGGACTTTCACCAATCATGGTTGCAGGCGGTTCTATCTATGCGTTTACATTGTTCTTTGTATTCCTCTTTGCATCAATTACAGGTTGGGGAAGAATGGTAGAAGAATAAAAATACTGGCTTATAAAACTGCTATACTGAATAAAAGGTATAGCAGTTTTTTTATGATTTTGTGTAGATTTTTCCAGATTCTAAGCGTATAATAAACATGCTTTGCGTGTAAAAACGGATGTAGATAGAGAGAGGAAAGAATTTAATGGAAAAATTAAAACCAATGTTGTGGTCCGTGATGAAGGGCTACACAAAAGAACAGCTGGTCAAAGATATTGTGGCCGGCATTATTGTGGCAATCATTGCACTGCCGTTGTCGATTGCCCTGGCCCTGGCTTCAGGGGTGACGCCTGAGCGCGGTATTTATACGGCAATTACAGCCGGATTTGTTATTTCATTTCTTGGCGGAAGCCGTGTGCAGATTGCAGGACCGACAGCCGCATTTGCGACAATTGTTGCCGGCATAGCCGCGGAGAATGGTATAGAAGGACTGGCACTGGCAACGGTGATGGCCGGTATTATCCTGATCATTATGGGTGTCTGTCGAATGGGAAGCCTGATCAAATATATTCCATATACGATCACGACAGGTTTTACAGCCGGTATTGCCGTTACGATTTTTATTGGGCAGATTAAAGATTTTCTTGGTCTGACAGTTGTTTCGGAAGAACCGCTGATTGAGACAATGGACAAATTAGTGGGGGATATTCGTTTTATCAGCACCATTAATGTGCAGGCAGTCATCGTTGGTGCGGTATGTCTGGCGATTCTGATTGTCTGGCCGATGATCAATGAGACGATTCCGCCGTCACTTCTGGCAGTTATCGCCGGTATTGCCATGGTGAAAGGTTTACATATGCCGGTGAATACAATCGGTGATTTATATACAATTTCCAATGCGCTGCCGGCACTGACGGTACCGGTGTTTAATTTTGATATGGTACAGAAACTGCTTCCGGATGCATTTACCATTGCCATCCTGGCTGCAATCGAATCCTTATTGTCATGTGTCGTTGCAGATGGTATGATTAACTCAAAGCATCGTTCCAATACAGAACTGGTAGCCCAGGGCGCGGGCAATATCGTTTCTGCATTATTTGGCGGTATCCCTGCCACAGGCGCCATTGCCCGTACAGCAGCCAATATCAAGAATGGCGGACGTACACCGATTGCAGGTATGGTTCATGCAGTTGTACTTCTGTTGATTCTTGTTGTGCTGATGCCTTATGCGGCACTGATTCCGATGCCGACGATTGCAGCGATTTTGTTTATGGTAGCCTATAATATGAGCGGTTGGCGTAAATTTGTATATTTGCTGAAAACAGCGCCAAAGAGTGATATAATAGTGCTTGTATTGACTTTTGGTCTGACAGTTGTATTTGATCTTGTTGTTGCCATTGAGGTTAATGTGGTACTTGCTGCAATGCTGTTTATGAAGCGCATGAGTGAGGAGACGGCTGTTGAAGGCTGGAAATATGTTGAAAGTGATGACGATGATCCTGACAGTATTAACTTGAGGGATGTAGCCAAAAATATTCGTGTTTATGAGTTAAGTGGTCCGTTATTCTTCGGTGCTGCCGATAAGATTGCTGAGATTCATGCGAAAGATTTCAATAATTGTCTGATTTTGCGTATGCGAAGCGTGAATGCTATTGATGCAACAGCGATGCATGCACTGGAACTGCTTTGGGAGAAATGTCAGAAGAAGAATGTGACGCTGATCTTTTCTCATGTGAATGAACAGCCGATGTCAGCGATGAAGAAGTCGGGACTTTATGATAAGGTCGGTGCTGAAAACTTCTGTGCGCATATTGATGACGCACTGGAAAGAGGCGCTGAGCTGGGAGAATCCCGACAGTAAAAGCCGATATTTGTCTAGGCTTGTCATTATTGGGTGCAGCCGGAAAACTTGCGGCTGAATAATGACCGGAAATTTATTAAGAAAAGGATGGGGCAGAAATGGGAAAATTAATAATACCTGAAAATTACCGTTCTTGCCTGAGTAGTTATGAGACTCAGGAAGCAATCGGTATGATTAAAATCCTGATGCAGAAGAAATTATGTATGGCGTTAAAGCTGAAACGTGTGACAGCACCGTTATTTGTTGATCCGGCTTCCGGTTTGAACGATGATCTGAACGGCGTGGAGCGACCGGTATCTTTTGATATTCCGGATGCACATATGGAAGCCCAGGTTGTACATTCTCTTGCAAAATGGAAGCGTATGGCACTTTATAATTATGATTTTCCTGTAGGCAAAGGTCTGCTGTGTGATATGAATGCTATTCGTCGTGACGAAGAACTGGACAATCTGCATTCCGCTTATGTGGATCAGTGGGACTGGGAAAAAGTTATCACAGAAGAGGATAGAAACTTTGATTATCTGAAGACCACTGTGAACCGTATTGTGGAATCCATCTGCAATACCCTGGATGAAGTGAAATATCAGTATGAACATCTGCATACAGAGCTTTGCAGAGAAGTTTCTTTTATCACATCTCAGGAACTGGAAGATATGTATCCGGATCTGACACCGAAGGAAAGAGAGAATGCCTATGCCAGAGAGAAGAAGACGATCTTTATTATGCAGATCGGTGATCTTCTGAAATCCGGCGAACGCCATGACGGACGTGCACCGGACTATGATGACTGGCAGTTAAATGGTGACCTGTTGTTCTGGCATGAACCATTACAGTGTGCACTGGAAGTATCTTCCATGGGTATCCGTGTTGATGCGAAGTCCCTTGATGAACAGCTGACCAAGGCCGGCTGTGATGAGAGACGTAAGCTGCCGTTCCATCAGCTGCTGTTGTCCAACAGACTGCCGCTGACAATCGGCGGCGGTATCGGCCAGTCCAGAATCTGTATGCTGTTGCTTCAGAAAGCCCATGTGGGTGAAGTTCAGGCATCTGTCTGGGACAAAGAGACACTGCAGCAGTGTGAATCTGCCGGTATCGAAATTCTTTAATTAATAGACGAGATTGGCTTCAGGAACTTTGAAGTTCCAAACCATAAAAAATAACGTTCTGCACTCCGCTGCGCTTAGGCGCAGAAAGTCGTGCCAGAACGTTATTTTTTATGGTTTGGACTGGGAAGGCTGAGAGCCAATCTACTCATTAAGCTAAAAATCAGAAAATTTCGATACATCATAAAGTAAAAAGAAGATGTTTTGGGGTGGAAAATGGAGATATATATAAATTGCTGGATGAAGCAATCTATTGTATAATGACAGTAAGTGAGTGTTCGAACAAATTATGATGTATTTGAGAAACAAGGAGAGATTACATGCCGTTATTAGAAGAAAAAATTTATACGATAGAGGCTATTTATGCATTGCCAGAAGGTGAGAGAGCAGAACTTATTGATGGTAAGATTTATTATATGGCTCCGCCCAGCAGAAAGCATCAGGATATTTCGGGGGAATTATATGCGGATATTAAAAGTTATATCCGTTCCCATGGTGGAGACTGTAAGGTTTATGCGGCTCCTTTTGCGGTATATCTGGATGAAGCAACGAATACATATGTTGAGCCGGACATATCTGTTATCTGTAATCCTGATAAGTTAGATGATAAGGGGTGTACAGGGGCACCGGATTGGATTATTGAGATTGTTTCCCCTGCCAGCAGAAGAATGGATTATTATACGAAATTGTTTAAATACAGAACAGCCGGTGTTCGAGAGTATTGGATTATTGATGCGGCAAAGAATCAGATTGTGGTATATGATTTTGTCAATGGTGATATGGCGCAGTACACATTGCAGGACTCTGTTAAGGTAGGAATTTACGAAGACTGCGTGATTGATTTCGGGAGTATGGATTTTTAAACAGGCGCATTTTGCGTATTGAGAAAGCTAAGGGAATTGAAACAAGTATGGTAAATCAGACAAAACAAGCTCTGGAGGCATCATTAAAGCACTTACTTTTACAGAAGCCTCTGGACAAAATTACAATCAGCGATTTGACGAAGGACTGTGGCATCAGCCGAATGGCGTTTTACTATCATTTTAAGGATATTTATGATTTGGTGGAATGGTCCTGCCTGGAAGATGCTACACGGGCATTGGCGGGCAAGAAGACTTACAGTACATGGACAGAAGGATTGCTGCAGATTTTTGAAGTTGTTTATGAGAACAAGCCGTTTATTATGAATGCCTACCGCTGCATCAGCAGGGAGCAGATTGAGAATTTTCTGTTTCAGTTGACGTCGGATTTGATCATGGGGGTTGTTAAAGAGCAGGAGCAGGCTGCGAATACGACGATACCTGATAAAGATAAGCGTTTTATTGCAGATTTTTATAAATACAGTTTTGTGGGCATTATGCTGGACTGGATTAAGCAGGGCATGAAAGAAGATTACGAGGAAATTGCCAGAATGATCGCGATCACGCTGCACGGCGGCATCGCGAATTCCATCAGGAACTTTACAAAAGCGGAGGAATGATAAGTTTTTTATCATTTCTCTTTTTTTGTAAATTGAAAAGAGACAAAATCGGTCATACTATATAGGCATCACTTAATAACAGATGAAAGACATCCAATATCGGTTGTACACGATACCAAACGCAACAGAGTGTCAATGTGCAGCTATTTGAAGAAAGGTGGTTATCTATATGGCTAAAAAGAAATTAACATTAGGTATGGCAGCGGCTGCGGCAGCGGGCACAGCGGTTTATGTGGCGAAGAAGTCTCAGGATAAGAAGAATCAGAACGGCACATCACAGAACGACATCCGGGATAAGGCAAATTCTGGTTGGTCATTGACACAGCATAAAATAAATTCAGGTTGGACATTTAATAAGAAAGACGACAAGAATTCAGCAGTCAACAATAGTTACCGCAATACAGAGCGCGGCAAATATGAGAAAAACAGCAAGGGCATTTATTATACCAATGGTAATTATGAAGCTTTTGCCAGACCGGAAAAGCCGGAGGGTGTGGAGGAAAAGCATGCCTATATCGTAGGCAGTGGTCTTGCTTCTCTGGCAGCGGCATGTTTCCTTGTTCGTGACGGACAGATGCCGGGAGAGCATATTCATATTCTTGAAGCTATGGACATTGCAGGCGGGGCCTGTGACGGTATCTTCGACCCGAGCCGTGGCTATATCATGCGTGGCGGTCGTGAAATGGAGAATCATTTCGAATGTTTATGGGATCTTTTCCACAGTATTCCATCCCTTGAAATTCCAGGTGCTTCGGTTCTGGATGAATTTTACTGGCTGAATAAGCATGATCCGAACTATTCGCTTTGCAGAGCAACGGTGAATCGGGGCAAAGATGCCCATACAGATGGCAAATTTAATCTCAGCCAGAAGGGCTGCATGGAAATCATGAAGTTGTTCATGACGAAGGATGAAGACCTTTACGATAAAACCATTGAAGATGTTTTCGATGATGAAGTCTTCAATTCAACATTCTGGATGTACTGGCGCACCATGTTTGCCTTCGAAAACTGGCATAGCGCACTGGAAATGAAGCTGTATTTCCAGAGATTTATTCATCATATTGCCGGCCTGCCGGATTTCAGTGCTTTGAAATTCACAAGATACAATCAGTATGAATCTCTGATCCTGCCAATGCAGAAATATCTTGAAGATGCCGGGGTTGATTTCCAGTTTAATACAGAAGTGACGAATGTTGTCTTCAAGTTTGAGAATGGAAAGAAGATTGCGTCTCTGATCGAGTGCAAAGTCAATGGCAAGGAAAACGGCATTATGCTGACAGAAAACGACCTTGTATTTGTTACGAACGGCAGCTGTACAGAGGGAACGATTTACGGCGATCAGAATCATGCGCCGAATGGTGATGCGGAAGTCAGAACAAGCGGTGTCTGGAGTCTCTGGAAAAATATTGCCAGACAGGACCCGTCCTTCGGACATCCGGAGAAATTCTGCTCAGATGTGGCCAAGACAAACTGGGAGTCCGCAACTGTCACAACACTGGATGATAAGATTATTCCTTATATTACCAACATATGCAAACGTGATCCGAGAACAGGCAATGTCGTTACAGGAGGCATCGTCAGCTGTCAGGATTCCAGTTGGCTTCTGAGCTGGACCATTAACAGACAGGGACAGTTTAAAGAGCAGGACAAAGATAAAGTCTGCGTATGGGTGTATGGTCTGTTTACAGATGTACCGGGTGATTTTATTAAGAAACCGATGAAGGATTGTACAGGTAAGGAAATCACCGCAGAATGGCTGTATCATCTGGGTGTGCCGGAAGATCAGATTATGGATCTGGCAGAAAACAGTGCCGTTTGTGTGCCGACCATGATGCCTTATATCACTGCATTCTTTATGCCGAGAGCAAAAGGTGACAGACCGGATGTTATCCCGGATGGCTGCGTGAACTTTGCATTCCTTGGACAGTTTGCAGAAACACCGAGAGATACGGTTTTCACCACAGAATATTCCGTACGTACAGCGATGGAAGCCGTGTATGGACTGCTGGGTGTAGACAGAGGTGTACCGGAGGTCTGGGGCAGTGTTTATGATATCCGGGAACTGTTAGACAGCACCGTGAAACTCATGGATGGCAAATCGCCATTGGATATTGAGCTTCCAGGACCGCTGAATCTGTTGAAGAAGCCGCTTTTGAAGATGGTTCATGGAACGGTGGTTGAAAAAGTACTGGAAGACCATGATATTATCCGCAAATAGCGAATGATGTAATAAAAAAGGCTGTCGCTTAATGATTGAAAATCGTTAAGCGACAGTCCTTTTTGTAGGAGATTGTTTAATCTCGTTCTCTATAGTGATTGCAATCTTTTAATTCATCCGGGTCTTCCAGTGTATGATACCATGTGCAGCTCCATTTCCAGCTGCAGTCAGTAGGTTCACCGTATTCACAATCTTTACATCTTCCGTAGTTTTCCATAATTAATTCCTCCATTTAATTAAAATCATGTTTTTTGCAATTGTTTTGGGATAGCTTTGTTTTGATGATTTAAGTATATCAGAAGCCCTTTCGGGAGGTGTTCCCAGAGAGAGAAAAAATCAAGGTTAGATTTAATCTCTGTACTGGGCTTCAAAGCGTAATGTAACCATTGGTGTATGGGTGAAAGCCCCATAATTAAGTACCTTCAGCTCTGTGATATTGGTTGAAATCTGTGACCAGTTAAACTGGCAAAGCATTTCTCGCTTGACAGCTTCCGGTGTTGTAAAGCCTGTTGCCTGCTTTGTTTCAAAATGCATACATTCATAGGAACCATCCCCTCTGTCCTGAAATTCGCTGCCGAATGTGATGTTATTTTTCTTTAAATATACATCCTCAATCTGGAAAGAGACAGAGCAGGTGGAAGCGTTGATTTTTCTTACCATAACTAATACCTGAAGTTTCATCCAGGGACAGCGTTTGGCAATAAGGAATACAATCTGTTCCATCTGATTTAAGATTGAGCTGTAAGATCCTGTTCGGTTGACGGTGCAGTGTAAACGAGAATCTGTGTTGGTGTTTCCTTTTTTGTTAGCTGAAGGCTTGGTGTCGCTGTCTGCAAAAATAATAAAAATAATAATCGCTGCAATAATGATCCACATAAATATAATCTCCTTTTCTTTAAGTGCCTGTTTTCTTTTGATGTAATCAGTATATCAGAGGCCTTTAGGGGAGCCGTTCCCGGATGGTGAAAAAATCGCAGTCAGCATTTGGAGAAGGAGACGCCTTTTCGGGAGGTACTTTTTATCAGCAAATCTTAATGGGCCTATAATTGAATAGATATGTTTAGTATGCTAAAATAATAGCGATCACGAAATACAAAGTGGGAGGATACTATTAAGAAAAGGGGCGTTGCAGATGGGTAAAGTGCGTTTGAACGAAGATCATGAAATCGTTGCGAGAGTTAAGGAAGGGCTGAAACGGAAAGAAGGTTACTGTCCGTGCAGACTGGAGATCAAACCGGAGTATAAGTGTATTTGTGATGAATTCAAAGCACAGATTCAGGATCCGGATTTTGAGGGCTATTGTCATTGTCAGCTTTATTATAAAGAGAAATAATTGTCACCGTCGAGTCATTTGCAGATAAGATGGCAAATAACACTTGCCAGAACGGCAACAGTTAAGGATGTAAGAAAATCCATGACAGACACCGCCTTATAATTTAACCCCAAAAGGAGGTAAAACTTTGAAAGTTTTAGTTTATAGAAAATGCAGTACATGTCTGAAAGCTTTGAAATGGCTTGAGGTCAATCAGGTTGTTTTTGATGAAAGGCCGATTAAAGAGGAGAATCCGTCTTACGAGGAATTGAAAGCCTGGTATGAAATGAGTGGCCTGCCGCTGAAAAAATTCTTTAATACCAGCGGGATATTGTACAAACAAATGAATCTGAAGGACAAGCTGAAAGAAATGTCTGAGGATGAACAGCTGAAGCTTCTGGCAACAGATGGTATGCTGGTGAAGCGGCCGCTGGTCATTGGGGACGATTTCGTGCTGACGGGATTCAAAGAGAAAGAGTGGGAAGACAAAATCAATGGTTAGAGAAATTACAAAGGATATATTTTTCCTGGGCCAGAAATCAGAACCGGCGACAGAGGCTGATATCCAGACCGGCCGTGATTTGCAGGACACATTAAAAGCCCATCGTGCGGAATGTGTTGGCATGGCAGCAAACATGATAGGGATAAAAAAGAATGTTATTATTGTGAATATGGGAATTGTTGATTTGGTGATGTTTAATCCGGTATTATTGAAGAAAAGTGGTCCTTATGAGACGGAAGAGGGCTGTTTGTCATTGACAGGTGTGAGGAAGACGACAAGATACAGAGAAATCGAAGTGGAGTACAGAGATATGAGCTGGACAGTGCGCCGCCAGAAACTCAGTGGTTGGACGGCACAAATCTGTCAGCATGAGATGGATCATTTAAAAGGAATTATTATTTAGTGCCTGGTGTGATGTACTAGAATCCAATGACTTTTAGGTTGTCGCGGATAAATTCTTTGCAGATTTCTGGTAAAATATCAATAGGAGTAAAGATATCAGTGTTATTGCGACAGAGACAGCGTTCAATAGGAAATTTGCTTACAGAAGAAAAGGCTGCCCGGTGGCAGCCTTTTGTAAGCGATTGCCTTAATCGCGTTCTTTATAGCGATTGCAATCTCTGAGTTTATCCGGGTCTTCCAGTGTGTGATACCATGTACAGCTCCATTTCCAGCTGCAACCAGAAGGTTCACCGTATTCACAATTTTTACATCTTCCATAGTTTTCCATAATAAATTCCTCCATTTAATTAAAATCATATTTTTGCAATTGTTTTGGGATTGCTTTGTTTCGATATAATCAGTATACCAGAAGCTTTTTTGGGGCGAGTCCCGGAGTGAGCAAAAACTGCAATTACGAGATGGAGGATCAATAGAGATATGGGAAAAGTAGTTTCGGTGATCGAATCATTTATTATGAAAGCACAGGTGAGGTAATATAGATACGAATGAGACACAATGGGATAAATTGTTGAAAATAAAAACTTCGGGACGCGATGATTCACGTTCGGATCAGTACCGATACCCTTATGAGCCGACGCCGTATTCGGTGCTGGAGCGATTGGCAGGCAGCGGCTATATACGAAAAAGTAATTGCCTGTTGGATTATGGGTGCGGAAAAGGACGTGTGGACTTTTTTCTGTCCTACCAGACAAGATGTCGTTCCGTCGGTGTGGAATATGATAGCAGAATATATGAAACAGTCTGCGAAAACAAACGCCATGCCGTATCAGGCAGCCGGACGGAATTCGTCATGGGGAATGCTGAGAACTACGTTGTACCTGCAGAGGTGGACAGAGTATTTTTCTTCAATCCTTTTTCAGTAGAGATTCTTCGAAAAGTTCTGGCAAAAATTGAAGATTCCTACTATGAAAATCCCCGTGAGATACAGTTGTTCTTCTATTATCCGTCAGATGAGTATATCAGTGAACTGATGACGGTGGATATGCTTTCCTTTGTGGATGAGATAGACTGCCGGGACTTGTTTGATGGGGAGAACCCAAGGGAGAGGATTATGGTGTTCGCATATTAAGGAGCTTCTGAATAAAATTAATAGCATCGGGACAACTAAGTGAAGCCATACTTTGTATAATGAAAGTATACTTAGTTGTAAGATAGACTTATACAGAAGATTTTTTATGAAGTCTATTGACATTATAAGAAATGAATGTTATAGTACAAATAGAACAAAAAGCGTTGAAGAGGATACGGCTATGGCCGTGTCCTCTATTAACATGATGCGTTCAGAATAGAAGAAGTTCAGAAAGGTCTTATAAAGACGGAGGTGGACAGTGATGGCTAAGAGAGATTATTATGAAGTTCTTGGTATAGATAAAAAAGCAGACGACAAGGCGATTAAGCGTGCATACAGAAAACTGGCGAAGAAATATCATCCGGATACGAATCCGGGGGATAAGCAGGCAGAGCAGAAGTTTAAGGAAGTCACAGAAGCTTATAATGTTCTCGGTGATGAGAAGAAGAGAAAGCTGTATGACCAGTATGGTTTTGCAGCCTTTGAAGAAGGTGCAGCAGGCGGCGCATACGGCGGTGCAGGTGCAGGCAGCGGCTTTGGCGGTTTCCAGGGCGGTTTTGGTGGCAATGGCGGTTATCAGGAGTTCCATTTTAAGGGTGGGCAGAACGGTAATATGGATGATATCTTCGGAGATATTTTCGGGGATATGTTCCATGGCAGAAGTAGCAGCGGTTTCGGCGGCCAGGGATTCAAGCAGAGCTATGGCAGCGGTTTTGGCGGCGGCAGTTTCAAGAGCAAGGGGCAGGATCTTCATGCAGAGATCAGGGTTAGCTTTGAAGATGCAGCCTTTGGCTGTGAGAAAGTGATTAATTTAAGCAGTGGGCAGGGTACTCCGGCTCAGAGCCTGAAGGTGCGTGTACCGGCAGGCATTGAGGATGGCAAGAGTATCCGTCTTCGCGGCAAAGGTGGTCCGGGTATGAATGGCGGCGAAGCAGGCGATCTGCTTTTGAAGATCCACGTAGATGAGAAGCCGGGATATGAGCGGAAAGGCATGGATGTTTATACAACAATTTCTGTTCCGTTTACAACTGCTGTTTTTGGCGGTGAGGCCATTGTGAATACTCTGAAGGGCAGTGTGAAATGCAAGATTCCTGCCGGTATTCAGTCCGGCAGCAAGATCAGACTCCGTGGCAAAGGCATTGTTTCCATGAAGGATCCGTCTGTTCATGGTGATATGTATGCAGCTGTTCAGATTCAGGTTCCACGTAATCTGAGTCCGGAAGCAAAGCAGAAACTCCGTGAGTTTGAGAAAATTGTTGCGGCATAAAATGCTTGAAGTGATAGACAGCAAATAATACGGTGTGCTGCAGATTGAAACGGTAAATCGTAGTGCAAACAGAGTAAACGATTATAAAAACTATCGGATAAACTGTTGAATAAATGTTTCAGCAGCTTTATTTACAAAGTTTTCGAAGTCGGTCGGGTCGAATATCCTGACCGGCTTTTTTTTTATGTCCAGTGACAGATCGGCAGCAGCCAGTTTGCAGAACTGGCGATAGGCGGCAAAATCTGTCTCATTCACCGGCCATGGATGGATTGGTGAAGCAGGCATGGAAAGATGATATTTCTCAATAAGATGCGGACTCATCCGGATATAGTCACCGTAAAAATAATCTTTGGAGAAAAAGGTCATCACAGGCATCTGTTCCCCTGTTTGACGGATTTGGACAGAGACTGCCTTTAAAGATTCTGTTTCATCCAGTCCCTGTTCATTTAAAAAGCGGACAATAGATGGCAGATACTCGGTGAAATACAGATAATCCAGATGAAGATGGGCAAGATAGCCGATCAGCATCGGTTCTTTCAGGGTATTCGGATATGTTTTCTGCCATAAATTAAGATCTGGTGCGATCACCACATGGGTGAAATCAGACGGATGCCAGAAATGGGTCTTATATTTTAATGGACGTGGAATGGCATCGGGCAGGATACTTCCGATGGTGAAATCGTTCTGCCATCCGTGTATATGGGTAAACGGGTAATCAGCAGATGCCTCGCGCAGGTGTTGAGTGATGAGCTTGGCTTCAGTTAAATGAAAGATAATGCTTGGCATGTCAGTACTCCTTTTATAGAGATTGAGAACCCTGGCGTGTTTGGATTGGGATTTTAGCGGTTCACAATAGATATAAATAGAGTATAGCATATATTGGGCCAGTCTATCAAAGGCTTATCGGTAATCTCAGTAAGGTTTAAGTGTGATATAGGTAAATTTTTTCAATGAGTGGCTAATATTGAAAGGATTTTTCAGTAAGAACTCACAAAATTGCATTGAAATGGATGAAAATGAGAATATTTTTCAATAAAACTAAAAAAGATAGTTGACACTAACCTTGCGAATGCGTATAATAACACTGTAAATGATAGCCGTTATCAATAAATACACTAGGTTCTGCATACATGGACCTGAATTAAAGGAGGAAACATGATGCCTTTAGCTTTATTAGGTGTAGGAGAGTCAGGTACGATCACAGATATCCGCGGCAAGGAAGATGTTATCCATCATCTGCATAATCTGGGATTTGCTGCCGGAACAGATGTTGAAGTTGTCGGCAATACAGATGCCGGTATGATTATTGCTGTCAAAGGTTCAAGAGTAGCCTTGAATCGTGGCATGGCATCCAAGATTACGGTGAATCGTTAATCGGATGTCTGTATAGATAGAATGCATGCGCATTCAGATAAGAGAGGAGACAAAGCCATGACACTTAGAAATGTAGGAGTCGGCCAGACTGTCACAGTTTCAAAGATTACAGGTGTAGGCGCTATTAAGAGACGTATCATGGATATGGGTCTGACAAAGGGCACATCCGTCTATGTTCGTAAAGTGGCACCGCTTGGTGATCCGATAGAAGTAACAGTCAGAGGATATGAATTATCTTTGCGTAAAGCTGACGCAGAGCTGATTGAGGTTCAGTAAATATTGAACCTTTTTTAAGGACATAAGGTTAGTTTAATCAAACCTTATCGTTTGTTTTAACTGTTCTAATTGTTGAAAATCTGGAGGTAAAAAAATGGCAATCAGAATTGCACTTGCCGGCAACCCAAACTGCGGTAAAACAACATTGTTCAACGCATTAACGGGTTCTAATCAGTTCGTTGGTAACTGGCCTGGCGTAACAGTTGAGAAAAAGGAAGGTAAATTAAAAGGTCATAAAGACGTTATTATTACTGACCTTCCGGGTATTTATTCACTTTCTCCATATACACTTGAGGAAGTTGTAGCAAGAAATTATATTTTGAACGAGAAACCGGATGCGATCCTCAACATCGTTGATGGTACGAACCTTGAGCGTAATCTTTATCTGACAACACAGCTTATGGAACTTGGTATTCCGGTTATTATGGCCATCAACATGATGGACCTTGTCCAGAAGAATGGTGATAACATCAACATTCAGAAACTGAGTGAAGTATGCGGCTGTCCTGTATATGAGATTTCTGCTCTGAAGAATACAGGTATCAAGGAAGCATCCGATGCAGTTGTTAAGGCTGCTCAGTCCAAAGCTGTTCAGGGCACTGTACATAAGTTTAACAATAAAGTCGAAGGATATCTGAATGATATTGAAACACTTCTTGGTTCTGATGTTGCGGATGCTCAGAAGAGATTCTATGCAATTAAATTGTTTGAACGTGATGACAAGATTGCAGCTCAGATGAAGAGCGCACCAAATGTAGAAGCAATCATTTCCAAAGCCGAAAAGGAAATGGATGATGACTCAGAAAGTATCATCACAAATGAAAGATATGAATATATCGCAAGTATTATCGGCAGCTGCCTGAAGAAAAAACATGCGGGCGCAGATACAATTTCTGATAAGATTGACCGAATCGTTACAAACCGTATTCTGGCTCTGCCAATCTTCGCAGTGATCATGTTCCTTGTTTACTATATTTCCATGACAACAATCGGTGCTGCAGCAACAGACTGGACAAATGATAATCTGTTCGGTGATGGCTTCTTTATCGGCAGCGACGGCGGTTATGGTGATGCTGATGAAGCTTATGCAGGTGCTCTGGAAGTTGTAAATGGATTCATCAGTTACGAAGCAGATCAGGGTATGGATACAAGCGCTGTTGAAGCAGCCATTGATTCTGAAGCAGATGATTATGATCCTGCGGCAGCTGCAGCAGCAGTGAATGCATTTGTTGCTCAGGTAGATCCATCTACAGAGGCAACATATCTTGTAGAAGATGAAGAAACACTTGCAACAGAAGAAACAACTGCTTCTTATGCAGATCTGACAGATGCTGTCGCTGCTTTATCAGAAGCTGGTTATGAAGCTCCGGATCCGGCAGCATATGGCACATTTATCAGCAGTATTCCTGATGCAGTCAGCGGCCTGCTTGAAAATGCAAACTGTGCTGAATGGCTTCAGGGTCTGATCGTAGATGGTATTATCGCCGGTGTTGGTGCTGTCCTTGGTTTCGTGCCTCAGATGCTTGTCCTGTTCTTCCTGCTGGCTATTCTTGAGTCCTGCGGTTACATGGCACGTATCGCCTTCATCATGGATAGAATTTTCCGTAAATTCGGTCTTTCAGGTAAATCC
>OLRA01000420.1_pt1 | contig 58679 bp, 44 predicted proteins | sample 1673011 | NCBI WGS metagenome assembly OLRA01 (sample SAMEA3136746, study PRJEB25190) | human gut metagenome | reverse complement strand
TTTAAGTCGATTTGAGTTGTTGCTGTGGTGTTGTTCTATTTCAAAAAAGAGTGAAATGATATAAATAAGGCCACGGCTGATTTCATGTTGGAACAGCCGTGGCTCAGTTTATTTTTTTATCCGTACAAACGAGACTGTTCCGCAGATTATGGTTGATTGGTGTGTGCGGTAATATACTATATTCAGAAAAACTATTCAGGAGAGTGTTAGTGTGAGAAAATCAGATTGGGCAAAATGGTTGATCGTGATTCCGGCAATGCTAGGCATTGTGTTGGTAACCTATGTGGATCGTATAACAGATATCTGGGGATTTGGTGCATTTATCTGCCAGCTGATTGCGATTTTAGAATTGGCTTATGGTATGCGAATCGCGATGTTGGCACAGAGTAGAAAGAAGTCCTACCGGTTAACACCGGAAGAACGACATGAGTATGCACAGTATTTATATGAGAAACAATATCAACGTTACCCTGCTGTGGCGAATCAGATGCTTTTGGTTATGGCAAGGATGAGTATACTTCTTGACAATTATGAACGGGCTACACAGGAGCTGGAAGATATTTGTATAGATAAATTTAATCCGGCACAGTTGAAGGTGTATTATTACCTGAAAGTGGTTACAGCAGTAGTGGCAGGAGATACAGAAGGGCTTCAAGAGAGCCAGATGCGTTATGCAGGGATTCCGGATACTAAATGTGTATATCCGACAGAAACTGAGCTTGCTGAGTGGATAGAGCAGAGAGATACAGTGCAGATGGCAGAAGCACTGAAAAAGGCAGTGCCGGATAAGAAAGAGCATCCGGTACGGATCAGTATCATTACTTTGATTCTTGCATATAGTACCTTCTTTTACGGATTGTGGTATGGTATAAACCGTGATATGGGATATGAAGTGAGATATCGTTTCGCAGAAATATCGATTGCTGTTATTACAATCAGTCTGGCGATTCTTTTAATCTGGGGAATCGTAAGCTTGTACAGACACAATTGCCAGGCATTATCCATACAGCCTGGTAAAAACAGAGTGGCATTAATGATCATTTTTGGAGCTGCTGCGATATTTACACTTTTGATTATTGGAATGAGTGGTCTGAGTGTAGTGTTCGGAATGGATGGAGAGGAGACGGTGACTGGTCATGACAGCAAATATACGTATATAACCGTGCAGGAGGATTATGGAGGCGAGCGGAGATATCGAACCAATAATCCATTTGTTATGCAGAGTATGGATGGTCTGTGGTGGTCTTCGGATTCTTCGGATATAATGGATGCTGAAGAAGATAACGAAGAATCATCGGATGCGGATACAGAGGATTTCCCAGTGACAGAAGATACTCAGAACGGAGATGTGGTAGAAGATTATGAGGCAGAAGGACAGCATGATGGTCTGACGATTCAGAATGCGATGCTGGCGGTCTATAATTATCTTCAGGAGAATAATGCACTTCAAAATATGGCCTTCAGTTACACTGCGAATGCAAAAGGAGAAGTCTATGGTATTGTCAGTGAAACGCAGGAAACAAAAGATGGTAATACGGTAAATGTAAGATATTGTCTGTATGACAACGGAGCGAAGACGGATGCGGATGGTAATTCTTGCGAAGAACTGGTGTTAGAAAAAGTATATCCAGACGGTAATTACGAGACCGAATTGGTAGATTTTTATCTGGTAAATACGGATACGATGCAGGTGACAGATGAACAGAAGAATACGTGGTAAAATAAATTCTGGGGAAGTAGGTGCATTATATGACAATGGGAGAAAAAATAAAACAACTGCGAAGTGCAAATGGGTTTACACAAGAAATGCTTGCAGAAAAAATGAATGTGTCCGTTCGGCAACTGTAAGAGTAATTAACTGATGTTAGGAGCCTCAGTCTTTCGGAGGTTGGGGCTTCGATTTGTATCTATGATGATTGCCGGGTAACTTTATTGAATAAATACACATTGACAAGCATCTATGCGTAGGGTAATTTGATATATAGATGATTGCCTATGTGAGGTAGCGAAAATGGAAGCAAAGGATATGATACTAATATGTAAAGCATTATCGGATACAAATAGACTGGAGATTGTTCGGATGCTGTCAGACGGAGAAAAATGCGGATGTAAGATTCTGGATAAATTCAATATCACGCAGCCTACTTTATCACATCACATGAAAATATTGGTTGACTGTGGGATTGTAAATGATCGTAAGGAAGGCAAGCGGCATTATTATTCTCTGAACAAAAAAGTAATAAGAGAGGCAAGTTCATTTGTTGAAGCTTTGGGAAGGTAGGAAATGAAAGAAGAATGTATTATATGTAAAGCACCACTTATATATCTTGAAAAAGATGAAATGATGGAGTGTGTGTTATGCCATAAAAAGGAATTAAGCAAAACTAGATGTGAGCAGGGTCATTATGTATGTAATGAATGCCATACAAAAGGAATGGATGTAATTATAGACATATGTCTTAGTGAAACATCTAAGAATCCGATAGAAATTATAAGAAAAATGATGGAACAGCCATTCTGTCATATGCATGGACCAGAGCATCATGTTATGGTTGGTTCAGCGCTTCTTACCGCATATAAAAATGCAGGTGGTGAGATTGATTTGCCGGAAGCTCTGCTTGAAATGATGAATAGAGGAAAAGCTGTTCCAGGCGGTGTATGTGGATTCTGGGGTGCTTGTGGCGCCGGAATTAGTACAGGAATGTTTATATCAATAATCTCAGGAGCGACTCCACTTAAAAATGAACCTTGGGGTCTGGCTAATAAAATGACTTCTAAGGCACTTGACGCAATCGGGAGCATTGGTGGACCAAGATGTTGTAAAAGAGATTCTTATATGGCCATAATCTCAGCGATTGACTATGTGGCAGAGAATTTCAATATACAAATGGAAAAGCCTGTTATAAAGTGTATTCATTCTGATAAGAACAACCAATGTATTAAGGAGAGGTGTCCGTTTCATGAATAAGAAAAAAGTCGCATTTATCTGTGTTCATAATTCATGCCGTAGTCAGATTGCAGAGGTATGCAGGTAGATAAAATAATTATCTACCTCCTACCCGATTTTAGAAATTAAGAAAGTTCTGCCACATTCTTGTAGCCCAGATGGAATTAATCATCAATGTCGTATTTGTTTTCCAGCGCTTCTTCTGCTAATTCCAGTTCATCTTCCAGTTTTTCAATCGCGCGTTCTCTCGCTTTGTATGTCTCGAAGCTAATCTCTTTCATCTGGTAAGCATACTCAAATTCATCATCAAGTTTATCCAGTTCGTCATCAACTGCGTCTACCTGTTTTTTCAAAGCGTAGAATTGTTCGTGATTCTCAGATGCATTTGTAGATGTTTTTGCATTGTTTACACTTTTTGTTATATTACGGATATCGTTTTCATAAGAAGAGAAATCATAATCCTTTTCGTTCACATTCTCTACTGCGTTTTCTGTGTTACTGATGTTATCATCATCGTCATCTGTATTTGATGTTACAACTTCCTGTGTCTTAATTTCTACATCTTCTGCTGCTCCATTATTGGATGAAGTGCATCCTGTAAAAGCAAATATTAATGTGAGAGATAATAAAACTACTAATATTTTTTTCATAACGTGTTCTCCTTCCGTCTCTTGGATGTTTTGTTTTTGCTGTTATATGTATCATATAGGGGGAAGATTAAAAAAAGATTAAAACAAATAGTAATTTCAAAAAATGAAAAAAAGGACTCTAGCACACGAAAATGATTGGTATTATAATAATTACATTATGAGATTACTGATTGTAGAAGACGAGAATGATTTAAGAAACATTGTCAAAAAAAGGCTTGTCAAGGAACATTACAGTGTAGATGCCTGTGGGGATGGTCTGGAAGCGATGGATTATATCGATATGACTTCCTACGATGGTATTATTCTTGATATCATGTTGCCGGGAAAGGATGGATATGAAATCTTAAGAGAATTAAGGCAACGAGAAGATGATACACCGGTTCTGTTACTGACAGCAAAAGACAGCATTGAAGACCGTGTCAAAGGACTGGATCTTGGTGCCGATGATTACCTGATCAAACCATTTGCATTTGAAGAACTGCTTGCAAGAATCCGTGTCATGATGCGTAGAAAGCCACAATTTACATCCAATCAACTAAAAATAGCAGATCTTATTCTGGATCGTGACACAAGAAAGGTTACAAGAGCCGGAAATGAAATTGATCTTTCTGCAAAAGAATTTATGGTTCTGGAATGTCTTATGCGCAACAAAAATATCGTAATGACAAGACAGCAGATTGAACAGAATGCGTGGGACTTTGATTTTGAAGGTGGTTCCAATGTGATCGACGTATACATTCGCTATTTGCGAAAAAAAATCGATGCACAATATGAACAAAAACTCATCCACACTGTTCGCGGTGTCGGATATGTAATGAGGGAAAACGAATGAAACAGCTGACGATCAAGAAAAAAATTACGCTATGGTACACCGGAATCATTGCCGTAGTTCTTGGGACTATTTTAGTTCTCGTCCTTCTTTTTGTGGATAAGGTTGGAATTTCTGCGACAGAAGAAGAAATCATTGCCGCAGTGACTGGTTTCTCTTCAAATATTAATTTTCAGGATGATTCCTTTTATCTTGACGGCGATACCGAATTTTACGATGACGGTATTATGTTTTGTATTTATGACAAAAACGGACGCTTACTTTATGGAACGATTCCAACCCAATTTCCAGAAGAAACTATCCTCAAGTCGAATACACCGCGAATGATAACCGGATCAAATCGAAAATGGATGATATATGACAGCGTTTACACTTACGGTGATGATGAGGAAATGTGGGTACGAGGAATTACCTCCGTACATTCTATAGAACTTTTCATGCAGACATCCGAGAAAATGCTGTTGATTGTATTCCCATTACTCATTATTCTGATTGGAGCCATCGGATATTTTATGATCAAGCGGGCATTGAGACAGGTGGATCTTATCTGCGATGAAGTTGAAAACATCAGCAATGGAAAAGATCTTTCCAAACGATTGTCTCTGCCAAAAGCAAAAGATGAATTATACGAATTGTCGGAGAAATTTAACGAAATGTTCGAGCGCTTGGAATTTTCGTTTGAGAAGGAACGTCAATTCACATCAGACGTATCCCATGAACTGCGGACTCCCGTTGCTGTTATCATTTCCCAGTGTGAGTACTTATTGGAAAATGAAAACTTATCTGCGGAAGATAAGGAAGAGATTGCAGTCATCTTAAAGCAGGCAAAACGAATGTCAAAGCTGACAAGCGAAATGTTAATGATCGCCAGAAACGAACAGGGCGAGCAGCATCTGATGGAAAAACTGGATTTTGGATTATTAAGCGAACTTGTAATAGAAGAACTGCAGACAAAAGCACAGGAAAAAAATATTGAGATTACCCTGCAAAAGCAGGACGACTTATTTATGAACGGCGACCAGACATTGATTTTGCGTATGATGATGAATTTAATAACCAATGCCATCAATTACGGAAAAACAAATGGACATATTCATGTTATCCTGAAGGTCGAAAATGACCAGATTGTCGGTGAAGTGAAAGATGATGGTATTGGAATAAGTGAGGAACATCTGGACAGAATCTGGGAGCGTTTCTATCGCATAGACAAAAGCCGTTCCAGAGAAAATGGCGGTACCGGACTCGGCCTTTCTATGGTGCGCTGGATTGTAAATCTCCACAATGGAACCATTCACGTCGAAAGTATCGAAGGTATCGGAACGAGTTTTATTTTCCGATTTCCGAAAATATAAGGGGCTATCGCTGTATATCCAATTTCTTTTTACCAAAGAGAAGGGTTCATTATTCAATGTGAAGGTTTGGATGAAGCTACTGGTGAAAAAGAAAGGCCCGTATCCGTTCTGGATATGAGCCTTGCAAGAATTGGTGAATTGTAATCCTTGCTTTATGGAATGGAATTTTCTGATGTGTCAGTTTCTCGATTATAGTTGCGACACTGTCATATGGAGCGATTCCCATATCTGCGACCATATATAATGCCACTCCCATAGATGCCATCAGCTGAGCAAGCAGCAGTGCAAGGATACGCAGTGGCAGATTCATCTGAATCTGCACTACATCATTCGCTACATAACAAATAAAGTCTGCAATGTATCCGACAAGAATGCAAAGAAAGTAATCAAGAGTATGTTTAAAAATGTGGCAGACGGGAAAGACGTTGTTGTAACATTTCAGAATTAGAAGAAAATTAGATGAGAAGAGGCAAATTGTAGTAATTGGCATTTTATGAGCCGAAAAAGTATGTTATAATTGATGATTGAGAATAATTAACAAAAGGGAAATGGGTATGAAAAAAAAGGAAATAAATTATCAATTACTGATAAGAAGAATATGTCTTATCGTACTTGATATCATATGTATTATCGCAGCATCAATTCTGGCATTACTGACACGTTTTGAGTTCGATTTCAGCCAGATTCCGAAAGAATTCTTAAAAGTAATCTATAAATACGGACCATTCACCATAGTCATAACATTAATTATATTTTCACTTTTCCGTATCTACAGTAGTTTATGGGAGTACGCAGGGATTGAAGAAGTATTCAGTCTGATCGCAGCCTGTCTTGCGGCGGCCGTAGCGAAGATTGTCATCATCTTATTTACATGGAGCGTTATGCCAAGAAGCTGGTATGTACTGGATACAATTTATCTGATGATCCTGATCGGGGCAACAAGAGTATCTTACCGACTGATACGTCTGCGCAGACAGAACCGTACATTCCCATGGTCAAAGAGAAAGAAAGTCATGATCATCGGCGGAGGAGAGGCCGGAAGAAGTCTGATCACAGAGATCCAGAACAGTAAATATCTGGATCAGAAGGTTGTCTGTATCATAGACGATGATCCGTATAAGATCGGAAGATATATTAAGGGAGTCAAGGTTGTCGGTAATCGGAACAGTATTAAGAAAAGCGTCAAGAAATACAATGTCCAGCAGATCATCCTGACGATACCATCGGCAAATGCAGCAAAGATCAGACCAATCGTGGAGATCTGTCAGGATACAAACTGTGAACTTATGATCCTGCCGGGAGTATATCAGCTGGTCAACGGAGAGGTCAAGGCAAGTAAACTGCGTCCGGTGAATATTGATGACCTTCTGGGAAGAGATGAAGTCCATGTCAATCTGAACGAGGTCATGGATTATGTATCAGGAAGAGTGATCATGGTAACCGGCGGCGGAGGTTCGATCGGAAGTGAATTATGCAGACAGATCGCAAAGCACAGCCCGAAACAGCTGATCATCTTCGACATCTATGAGAACAATGCATATGATATCCAGCAGGAATTGTTAAGGGAACAGCCGAAGCTTGACCTGGTGGTGCTGATCGGTTCTGTACGTGATGAGAACCGTATCAACAGTATCTTCGAACAGTACCGTCCGGAGATCATCTATCATGCGGCAGCACATAAGCACGTGCCGCTTATGGAGGGCAGCCCGAACGAGGCTATCAAGAATAATGTCCTCGGAACTTATAATATGGTCAGAATGGCAGATAAATGGAATGCTAAGAGATTTGTACAGATATCTACAGATAAGGCTGTCAACCCAACGAATATCATGGGAGCTTCCAAGAGAATCTGTGAGATGATCATACAGACTTATAATAAAGAATCGAACACAGAATATGTAGCAGTGCGGTTCGGTAATGTACTTGGAAGTAACGGAAGTGTTATTCCGTTATTTAAAAAACAGATTGCAGAAGGAGGACCGGTAACCGTCACACATCCGGAGATCATCCGCTACTTTATGACGATTCCGGAAGCGGTATCACTGGTACTTCAGGCAGGTGCCTATGCCAAAGGCGGAGAGATCTTCGTCCTGGATATGGGAGAACCGGTAAAGATCCTTGATCTTGCAAGGAATATGATCCGGCTGTCAGGCTATAAAGTCGATCAGGATATCAAGATTGAATTCACGGGACTGCGTCCGGGAGAAAAATTATACGAAGAACTTCTGATGGACGAAGAAGGTATGACGGATACACCGAATAAGCTGATACATATCGGACATCCGATCGATGTAGATGAAGTCAAGCTCGCACATGCACTCAGAGTCCTTGAGAGCGCAGCACAGAATGAGACCGATGATATGCGTCTGATTGTGGAAAGCATCGTTCCGACCTATCATCCAAAATTAAATAAATCAACACAATAGAACCAGAGAATACAGGAGGCATAACAGATATGTTCAAAGAGGATCATTTGTCTTTCAGACAAAGGAAATATATGAAGGTTAAGAACATAATAGGAAGAGCTCTTGGAGGGATCGGTCTGGTGGTATTATCACCCGTCTATCTGGCAATTATTGTGGCGATCAAGAAAGAAGACGGGATCACAGCTCCTGTCTTTTTTTCGCAGAAAAGAGTAGGAATCCATAAGGAATATTTTAACCTGTACAAATTCCGCTCCATGCGCACAGATACGCCGCACGATAAGCCGACACACCTTCTGGAGAATCCAGATCAGTATATTACAAAAGTAGGACATTTTCTGCGAAAATCATCATTAGATGAACTTCCGCAGCTTTGGAATATTGCCAGAGGAGATATGGCTGTGATCGGACCAAGACCGGCACTTTGGAATCAGGATGACTTGATCGCAGAACGTGACAAGTACGGGGCTAATGATGTAAAACCGGGACTTACCGGATGGGCACAGATCAACGGAAGAGATGAACTTGAGATCCCTGTCAAAGCCAGACTGGACGGCGAGTATGTAAAAAAGATGGGGCCGCTTATGGATATCCGGTGCTTTATCGGAACGGTATTCTCCGTGCTTCGAAGTGACGGAGTCGTAGAAGGCGGAACCGGAGCAAAGAAGAAACTTATGGTCATCACCAATCATTCTTATATGCTGTGGCAGTTCAGAAGAGAATTGATCGGGAAACTTATGGAAGATTACGACGTGATCATCAGTACACCATTTGTAGGGCATGAGGATGATTTTAAAGCAATGGGATGTACAATGATCGAGACGGATGTGGACCGTCGTGGGATCAACCCGAAGACGGATATGAAGCTGTATCTGACCTACCGCCGGTTATTAAAAGAACATCACCCGGATATGGTAGTTACCTATTCGATCAAGCCTAATGTATATGCCGGATATGCCTGCCGACAGATGCGGATTCCATATTGTGTCAACGTACAGGGACTCGGAACTGCATTCCAGAAGAAGGGACTTCGGGAAATCGTTATAAGAATGTATAAAACAGCCTTAAAAAAGGCAAAGACAGTGTATTTCGAAAATAAGGGAAATGCGAAGGTGTTCCTGCAGGAGCAGATCATCCGTCGGGAACAGATGTGTCTGCTTAAAGGGGCAGGAGTAAATCTTAAGTATTATACTTATCAGAAATATCCGGAGAATGACAAAGTGCATTTCCTATATCTTGGAAGGATCATGAAGGAAAAAGGAATGGACGAACTGTTCTATGCAGCGAAAGAACTACAGCGAAAAGAAGTACCGTTCGTTCTGGATCTGGTAGGATTCTTCGAAGATGAATACAAAGAAAAGATTGATAAGCTGGTGGATGCAAAGATCGCAGTATTCCATGGATTCCAAGAAGATCCGAGACCGTATTATGCCATGGCTGACTGTGTCGTGCTTCCAAGTTATCATGAGGGAATGTCAAATGTACTTCTGGAGGCAGCAGCGACCGGACGACCGGTGATCACCAGCAATATTCCGGGCTGTAAAGAAGCCGTAGACGATGGTAAGAGCGGTCTTCTGTGTGAAGCAGAGGACTGGAATGATCTGTACCGTAAGATGAGTAAGATCGCCCAAATGAGCCGTATAGAACGCGAAGCAATGGGAGTATGCGGCAGAGATAAGATGGCGCAGGAATTCGATAAGGATAAGGTTGTGAAGAAGACGATACAGGGGATCGAGAGAGTATAATATAATCAAAGACGGTAAAAAGGAAACTCCTTTTTGGCAGATGCCAGAAAGGAGTTTCCTTTTATTAAAGATTTTTATCTAAGCTTTTTTATCTACCTTATCTACGGAATCTTCTCTTACAGATCACAGCTGCGATCACAGCAAGTGCTGCCAGAGAAAGAAGTGTGTACATCCATACCGGTGACTGATCGCCGGTTCTGGCTGCAGCTTTGTTAGAAGCTTTGCCGTTGGTTGATTTGTTAATATTTATATTCTTGGTTGTATTCTTGTTATTATTCAGGTTCTGATTCGGCTTCAGATTCTGTCCAGGATTATCGCTTCCAGGATTCTCCGGATTCGGGTTCTCCGGGTCATCTTTGGCCTGGATCGTGTAAGTGGTCCATCCGCGTGCCAGAGGAAGCGAATATGTCTCACCGTCTAAAGTAACCTTCTTACAAGGCTCGCCATACGCGGACACATCGTCCATGACAAGCTCCGCTTTCGCATGATAAGTGCCTGCCTTGGAAGGAACTTCGGAAAGTTCTTCTCCGACAGCACCGTTATCATCTGCATAGTAAGTCATCTTATAAGCAACGCCCTCTACCTCTTTGCCCAATACATAAGTATGGAAATATGGTGCAAGGTCGATCGGAGATCCGTTCTCCGTAAATGTCTCGTCATACGCACGGCTTAATACCGGAGCGTAATCAGATCCATACCAGGTGTAATAAAGTGCTTTCAGGAATTCGGTTCTTTCCGCATCTTTCTCGGCGTCTGTAGAAGGAGTATAGCCTTCTTCGTGGTTAGTGAAGTAATTGCGTAGTTCATTTGCCGCAAACTGCATGCCGGCCTCATCTGCTGTCGTGTAGATGGTGAAACGCTTGTTCTTGAATGTAGTACCTGTCTTGACATTCTTATCATTTACAATAACGATATTGGCTTTGTAGTAAGATATGATGACATTATTACCAATGTACATTGCACCGGCGGTACTTTCGTCTGTCGGAACAATCTTACCATTCTTGTCATAAGTCAGTTTGTAGTAAGTATCTTTGGCTTTCTGACCGATGCCGGATTCATTGGATACGGTCTCTACCGTGTGATAGTTAAAGTACGTGTCAGCTTCTTTGAAAGGTTCTGTAGAACGGAAATACTTCACAAAGTCTTTTGCAACATCTTCAAACTGAGACTGATCGCCAGCTGTGTAACCTTCTCCTGAGAATACGATCGTCTTATTGTTGTAATAAGGCATAGCACCCGGATAATCGGCTGTATCGTTATTCTGAAGGGTCGTAGACTTGAAGGTGATCTCATAGTCTTTGGTCTTGCTGCTGATCGCAGTTCCTGTGGCTTTGTCATAAGCGGTAAGGGTTACGCTGTAACGGCCAGGAGTTACCGGTGCTTCGTCGCTGTCATAGTCATAAGTGATCTCAGCGGCGTAAGGAACAGTTCCTTTATAATGTGCTTTTACCGTATAGTCTTTGTCATAATTAACGGTATAATTAAGGTCAGCAGGTTTGCCGTCGTATACCTTGGACGGAACATCGAGAGTGATGAGGTCCGGTAATTCGATCGTGTAGGAAGCTGTCTGACTGCATTTCTCATATGTGCTGTCTCCGGCAAATGTAGCTTCGATGGTATAAGTTCCGGCTTTGTCAGGAATACCGGATACTACGTTGCCATCCGCATCCTTGTAAGTAAGCGTTAAAGCATCACCAAGCTTATCGCCTGTGATCTCATTCTTACCTCTGCGGAGGATAAAATATTCACGCATATCTTTGCCTGTGTCAGACTCATAGAACATGTCTGCATAAGGCTGGAAGAATAACTTCGTTACATTCGAATCCTGACAGAAGGTCTTGCGGATCTGTTCTTTACACACTTCACAGAAAGCATACTGCTTGCCAAGGAAACGCATCTTACAATTCTGGTGTGGACGGTACCATCCGTTACCGCCATTGTCATATTCATAGACACCGACACCATTCTTACCGATGAAGCGTGACCAGCGGACCTTTGCCGGATCAGACTCGGCTGTCATATTCGGCATCTCGGCCGCATAGCTTGCACCTGCGAAATATTCATCCGAAAGTTTGGCAGTGGTGTGTCCAAGCTCGTGAAGCATCATCTCGAGTGATTCATTATTAAGAGAAGCAACACATACATCTCCGCCACTTCCGCCGTATGTAGTAGCATTGACGATCACAACATTAAAGTCTGCTGCAGGAAGGTACTGATCTGATAACTGCTTTGCTTTCTTAGATCCATCTGAACTGATCGTAAGAAGACGCTGCATACCGCCTGACCAGAATGAAGATCCGAAGTAGGTGTCGCGTGTGTCTGCGTTCGCCTGCTCCTGGTTGATCGCTGTGTCTGCTTTTGCGCCCGATTCATTCGATACAACTCCGAGAGCGTAGATCTTGATCGTATCTTTGAACTCATCCCAAGGAGAAGTATCCATCAGATAATCCGCGGTATTCTGAGCATTGGTATAGAATGAATCCTGCTCGGAAGCAGTGAAGCCGTCGCCGAAGATCAGCAGGACGAAAGCATCTTCGTCAGCCAGACTCTTGTCACCGTATACGAGGTGAGGAGTCTTGTCCGGAATCGGATCGGTAACTGCATCGTCAGCTGCCTTTACTTCCTTCGTCTCTTTCACGTCCTGCTTAGCAGCTTCCTTACCGGATGAAGCATCTGTTGCAGAAGTACCGGCTACAGAATCTGATACAGAATCCGGAACGGAATCAGGAGTGGTCAGGTTCGCATCGGTGGTCGCTGCATCTGTGGAATCCGTTACGTCCTTAACTTCCGGTGTCTCAGGACTTACAGTCTGTTCTTCAGAAGTAACCGGATCGGCTGCGAATGCATGACCAGGCGGTACCAGTAATGAAGAAATTACCAGTGCGCCTGCCAGGACAGGAGCAAATCTCTTTTTCCAATAACTTTTTCTAAACATATAGGCCTCCTTTCAGTAATGTCAATGTGTGTTGGGCGTTACACGATAATTATCTCCCTTACATCATGTAAACACCAAATGTGTTAAAGTCAACATATCATATAAAATGCACAAACGCAATAGGAAAAGTTGGAATAATATGGTTAAAATGACGGGAAGAATAGAAAAAGGAGATACATGAAAAAACGTGAAGTGTTATGAATGGAAAAGAAGGTGATATAAAACTTGTAGGGGTAGAAATGGAATATGAGAGGTAAATAAGAAAAAACGTTATAAATTACGAGATATCGGTACAAATGGTGAGTTATGCTTATCGTGCTGTATTGGAATATTAAGGAATATATGGTAGAATTAAGTGTTGAAAAACGCATGAAGCAGGTAAGAGAATCCCTGCAATATCAATCAATTGTTTGGAGAAGAATATGGACAAGAATTATATATTGATAATCGGATGGGTTGCCGTGATGGCGATGCTGTCTGTGTTGACATCGGTGAAACGAGTGGAGACGGTGTGTGGGAAAAAAGAATATCGGTGGAGACCGGTGTGGGCGGTTGTGACATTCTTACCGTTGATTATATGGTGTGGATATAGAGGAAATATAGGCGATACGTGGGCATACAAAAAAAGCTTTTCCGAAATGCCGGTAAGTTTAGGCAGTATGGCGTCTTATATGGCAACAGTAAAGAAGGATAAAGGCTTCTATTTTGTGTCAGCGGTCATCAAATGTATTGTAGGAAATCACGTTAATATATATTTTATAGTATTAGCTGCGATTCAGGCGGGGGTGTTGATATATGTATATCGTAAATATTCCAGCAGATATCTGGTAAGCTTTTTCTTATTTATTGCTTCGACAGATTATATCTCTTGGTTGTTCAATGGTATCCGACAATTTCTGGCTGTTACGATTACGTTCATAGGAATTAAATTCATACTGGATAAGAAGTACGCAAAAGCAATTATTTTAATTCTGATTGCCTCATTGATGCATCAGAGCGCTTTACTGGTTATTCCATTTATCTTCATTGCACAGGGAAAGGCATGGAATAAAAAGACATTACTTTTTATGGTTGCGGTTATTGTAATTGTGGCTGGTATTGGGCAGTTTACAAATGTGTTGGATTCTATGTTAGCCGAGACGCAATATAAAAATGTTGTGTCTGACTGGCAGAGTTGGAATGATGATGGAACGAATGCATTGCGTGTATTAGTGTATGCAGTGCCATCGGTACTGTCTTTAATAGGATTAAGATTTATACGGAATGAAGATGATAAAGTTATTAATCTGTGTACGAATATGTCAATCGTATCTGTTGGATTCTATATAGTATCTATGTTCACAAGTGGAATATTTATTGGTCGTCTTCCAATTTATTTCTCGTTATATAGTTATATCTTATTGCCATGGGAGATTGATCATATGTTTACCAAACAATCAGCAAGATTGATTTATGTTGTAATGGTAGTGGGGTATCTGGGATTCTATTTGTATAGTGTTAATAATCTTTTGGGATAGAGGGAGAATAATGATTCGAGTATTACATGTTGTTACATATATGGGGCGCGGAGGTCTTGAGACGATGCTTATGAATTATTATCGTCATATAGATCGAAGTAAAGTACAGTTCGATTTCCTAGTGCATAGAGAATTTGAAGCGGATTATGACGAGGAAATAAAGTCTTTAGGTGGAAGAATCTATCATGTATCAAGGCTTGTACCGTGGAGTAGAAAATATAAAGCAGAATTGAGACGCTTTTTTAGAACTCATTCAGAATATAAGATTGTACATGTACATCAGGACTGTCTGAGTTCTGTGGCATTGCAATGCGCGAAAGAATGCGGAATTCCGGTTCGAATTGCGCATAGTCATAACAGTAATCAAGACAAAAATATTAAATATTTGTTCAAAAGATATTATATGAGAAAGATCCCTGAAACAGCAACGGAATTATTTGCCTGTGGTAAAGCAGCGGGAGACTGGATGTTTGGAGGAAAAACTTATCGGCTTCTTCCGAATGCAATTGCAGCGGAAAAGTATATTTATGAAGAAGAAAAGGCAAAAAAAATAAAAAAAGAGCTAGGTCTTGAAAAAAATATAGTTATTGGACACATTGGAAGATTTAATCCGCAGAAGAATCATAAATTTCTGATAGACATTTTTGAAAAGTGTTTTGAAAAGAATCAAAAAGTAAGATTAATGTTGATAGGAGATGGAGAAGGGCGGAAAGAAATCGAAAATAAAGTAAAAGAACGGGGATTACAAGATAATGTCATTTTTATGGGCGTTAGAAGAGATGTCCCGGAATTATTACAGGCAATGGATGTGTTCGTATTCCCCTCCTTATACGAAGGACTTCCAGTTACAATGATTGAGGAGCAGGCGGCAGGAGTGCCTGCGGTTATCTCGGATCGAGTGTCGGAAGAATGTATTATTACAAAAGATCTGGTGAAAGTGGAAGGGTTGGAAGAAACTCCAGAACAATGGGCAGGCGAAATCTTAAAACAGGTAAAGATTAGCAAGCGTGACAGAAGTGAAGAAATCAAAAAAGCAAAATATGATGTAGAGACAAACGCAAAATGGCTGGAAGAATATTATCTTAGGAAGGCAGAGGTGAACTGATATGGCATTATTAACAGTATTTACACCTGCATACAACAGGGCAAGCACTTTACCACGTACATATCAGAGCCTTTGTGAGCAGGAATGCAAAGATTTTATATGGTTAATCGTAGATGACGGATCAAGTGATAATACAAGGGAACTGGTAGAAGGCTGGAAGAATCAGGATAACGGATTTGAGATACAGTATATTTATAAAAAAAACGGAGGAATGCACACTGCTCATAATGTAGCGTATGAGAATATACATACAGAATTAAATATATGTATCGATTCTGATGATAGAATGGCAGAAGGGGCTGTGAAAAAAATAAAAACTGCCTGGCTGAAAGTAAGAAATAAAAATTATGCCGGTTTGATAGGACTGGATGCAGACATGAATACCGGAAGAATCATAGGAAAAGACTTCTCGTATGGATTAAAAGAGACCACACTTGGAGGTTATTATGCATCTGGTGGAGAGGGAGATAAAAAATTAGTTTATCGTACAGATGTTATCAACAGTGTTCCACCGTATCCAGTGTTTGAAGGCGAAAAGTATGTTGGATTGGTGTATAAATATACGTTAATTGATCAAAAATATAAGCTTTTTGTGCTGAATGATGTATTATGTGATGTTGAGTATCAAATGGATGGATCGAGCAATACGATGTTCCGGCAGTACTTGAAAAATCCTAAAGGATTTGCTTTTTTGAGAAAGGTGGCAATGACTTATCCTACAAGTAAGAAGAGATTGATTAGAGATTGTATACATTATTGCTCTAGTAGTTTGATTGCAGGAAATAAAAATTATATTAGTGAATCACCGAGAAAATTGCTTACCGTTTTATGTACACCATTGGGGTGGATATTAACGTGTGTTATAAGAAAAAAGGTAATTGATGATTAGTGTACGATATGGATGCATTACTATAAAAGTATAGGATGAAAATTAAGAGTGCAATATTCATTGAGAAAATATTATTGAAGAATGGAGAAAATATGAAAAAAATATTGTTCCTTATACATGATCTTGGTCAGGGTGGAGCAGAAAAAGTATTAGTAAATCTTGTTAATAATATGGATCATACAAAATTCGATATAACCGTAATGACTTTATTTGATCATGGTGAGAATCGACAATTTTTAGGAGATAAAATACATTACAAAACATGGTGCAAGAAAATGATACCCGGAAATTCTCACATTATGAAATTACTGTCTCCGCAACAATTACACAAGTTAATTATCAAGGATCATTACGATATAGAAGTTTCATATCTTGAAGGACCATGTGCAAGAATTATCAGTGGATGTACAGATGAATCGGTAAAGTTGGTTTCGTGGATTCATATTGAACAGCATACAACGAAACGGGCAATAGCATCATTTAGAAATCAGAAGGAAGCAGTAGCATGTTATAAGCAATTCAATCGTATTATATGTGTCTCCCAGACTGTAAAAGAGGATTTTTTGAGAGTGTTAAAGATTCCTGTTCCTCATGAGGTACTATATAATACTAATGAGAGTGACAAAATCGTTCATTTTTCACAGGAAGATGTGGATCAAAGAATAATGAATTCAGATGAGATTAACTTAGTGGGGGTTGGAAAGTTACTAAAGAGCAAAGGCTTTGATCGAGTTATGTGGATTGTAAAACAGCTGAAGAAACAAGGCTATCTGGTTCATTTCTATGTACTTGGAGAAGGACCAGAACGTAATAATCTTCAGGATTATATTAAGAAAAATGGTCTTGAACATAATGTTACTCTTTTAGGATATCAGCTAAATCCTTATAAATATATGGCAAAGTGTGATTTGTTTATCTGTGCGAGCTTTGCAGAAGGGTTTTCAACTGCGACTACAGAGGCGCTGATTGTTGGAACACCTGTTTGTACTGTAAAAGTTTCTGGCATGAAGGAGATGCTGGGGGAGAATAATGAATATGGTCTCGTGGTTGAGAATAATGATGAGGCCTTGTATCAGGGAATCAAAAGATTTTTTGAAGAGCCCGGATTACTGGAATATTACACGAAGCAAGCGGAAATAAGAGGGAAAGAATTTAGTACGGAAAAAACAGTGCGTAAAGTTGAGAAAATGTTAATAAGCATATAACAATTGTTGGAGAATAGGAGAGATAGAAGCATGATTTCGATTGTAGTCCCCATCTATAACATGGAAAAACTTTTACCCAGATGTATGGATACATTGGTGAAGCAGTCATTAGCTTATGAAATTATTTTGGTAGACGATGGTTCTACGGATAGCAGTCCTAAGATATGTGATGACTATATGCAGATGTATCCTGCTTTTGTTAGGGTAGTTCACAAAGATAATGGAGGATTATCTTCCGCACGAAATGCAGGGATGGATGTTGCACGGGGAAAGTATGTTATTTTCCCTGATCCTGATGACTGGGTTGAACTTGATTATGTTTCACAAATGGTTGAGCTTCAGAATTACTATCAAACAGATTTGTTGAGCGTTGGTTATTATGTAGATACAGATGAAAAATGTGTTCCTGCTAACGAAGGGCAAAAGCCCAACTGTATGGATGGAGTAGCAGCGCAACGAGCTTTGTTTATTCCACCTAAAATGGGTGGATTCGCATGGAATAAGTTATACCATTTGGATATTATCAGAAAATATAATTTACGCTTTTTAGATAATGTAGGAACTACAGAAGATTTGGATTTTACATATCGATATCTTATACATTGTGATACTGTATGTTTTGTGCCAAGTATAAGACTTTATCATTATTATCAGCGTAGCGGAGCTGCAACACATAGTAAATTTTCTTTAAAAAAAATGGAGACGATACGTACATACGAGAAGATTATTGAAAGTAGCAAAGATGATAAACTAATTCAAGCTGCGAGAGAAGAAATTTGTAATACTGCGATTAATTTGATTTGGCAATATCAGAATAGTAATTTACAAGATAAAGATGTTTTGAAAAAATTGCAGAGATATGCGAGAAATTATTTAAGAAATTATTTACACAGTACACAATATGGAAAGGGAAGAAAACTGCAGGCAATAATGGCTTGTCATATCCCAGCAGTATATACATTTTTTAAAAATCGTGTAACAAAAGATGGAGAATAGAATTATGATAACAGCAGTTATAGTGACATATAACAGAAAAGAATTATTGGGTCAAAATATTGAAATGCTTCTCAAGCAGACTATATCATTTGATTCAATTATTATAGTGGATAATTGTTCTACTGATGGTACATTTGAATATTTGAAAAATCACGGATGGACGGCTGATCCATTTGTATATTTAAGAACTGAATCAAATATTGGGGGAGCAGGTGGCTTTTATACAGGGATTAAAGCTGCTTATGATGCGAGGGCCGATTGGATAATTTTGATGGATGACGATGGTCGCATGGCAGATGAACACACCATGGAAATATTGTATTGTGCTGCTAAGAAATTGTATGATGAGAATAGAGGTCAGCACAAATTGTTTGTAAATGCGTTGGTACAGGAAGGGGAATTACTTTCTTTTAAAATTGATCATATGTACACGGTGGCTGAAGCCGTGATGGTAGCAAAGAATGGGTTGATAGAAGGAGCAGCAAACCCATTTAACGGGACATTGATTTCGCGTGAATTGGTATCTGAAATTGGCTATCCAAATAAAGATTTTTTTATTAAGGGGGATGAAGTAGATTACAAGCAGAGAGCATTTGATGCTGGGGCGTATGTAGTAACGGTGAGTGCAGCTAAATATATACATCCAAGACCGGAAACGGTAGAAAAAACGGTGTTGGGTGTAAAAGTTCCTTTTTTTGTGGAATCTCCGTGGAAAGAATATTATGCGGTCAGAAATTTCACATATATGTATAAATTACGTGGATGGTATAAGGGGATTTTGTTTGAATTGATATTTGTTAAACTTCTTGCAATTATTTCACTAAAATGTAAAAAGATGGAAACTATTAAAATGCTTTTTAAAGGGTTTTATGATGGATGGAAAGGCAACTTAGGAGCTAAGATTAAACCATAAAATTAATAGGAGAAGACAAATTATGAAACAAAAAGTATATGGAATTGATCTACTTAAGGTGATGGCATGTATTGGTGTTGTCTGTCTTCATACAGTGAATGGTTCACTGGACATAGTCAATCGCATTCTAACGCTGGTGTGCTCGTTGAGCATTCCTATCTTTTTTATGTGTAGTGGCTATGTGGTGTTTTTGAAAGAGAACATTTCCTATGAATATGTGGCAAAAAAAATAATCAAGATACTTGCTGTTTGTCTTTTTTGGGAAATAATGCATGCTATTGCATATTTTTTATATTATCATGAGATGAGAAATTTCATAAAAAGTTTCTTTTTGGACTTTTTACAGAAGGGATTATTTTTTCATTTCTGGTTTTTTGGTTCATTAATTATTTTATATTTTCTCTTGCCAATTTTGAGGAGGATGGAACAAAAAACACCTAGATTATACATAGGCATACTTGCATTTTTAGGAGGAGCGTGCATTTGTATTGATGGAATCAGTATGGTTGCTGGTCGACAGGTGAGCTTATCAATTATTCAGACATTTAGATTATGGCAATGGCTCTTTTATTATATGATGGGAGGGTTTATTGCGACTTATAGTGGAAAAATCAGTGTATGGTTTTGCAAATATAGAGGTATGTATGTAACAATGGCTTTGTTCGTTTTGGTAGCATGGCAATGGATTGTCGGGACATATTGTTTTGGGGGAATTATGATAGAAGGATTTTATGGATCACTTCCTGTTATTATAGCAACGATTTTGGTTTTTTTATATCTTTATCAAACAACATTAAATGATGTGATGATATCAGTAATTGAAATAGCTACTTCTTGTATTATGGGGATTTACATTGTACATCCGTTTATTTTAAGCGTGATTGTTCATTTTATACCGATGTTTGCAACAAATGGGATTTTAAATTTGATATATTGGATGATAACACTATTAGCAAGTAGTATCATTGTGTGGATAATTAGAAAAATTCCCGTTGTTTCCAAATTAATAAAAATATGATAGGTGAAGAGGATGGAAAATTTAATCTCAGTAATTGTCCCTGTATATAATGTTAAGCCATACATAAAGGAATGTATCTCTAGCATTTTGTATCAGACACACAATGAGTTACAAGTTATTTTAATTGATGATGGTTCCACGGATGGAAGTGGGGAGATTTGTGATCAATTCGCAAAACAAGATGCTCGCATTGAAGTGATTCATCAAAAAAATGCGGGCGTTAGTGCGGCTAGGAATGCAGGTTTACAAAGGGCAATTGGAAAATTTGTCATTTTTACAGATTCGGATGATAAACTACCCGCTACAGCGTATCAAGATTTATTGGAAAGTTGGACAGGAGAAGACAGCTTTGTAATAGGGAGAGTACAGTACATTAACGAAAACGGAGAAAAATTAAGTATATCATCTGATTTTGGAATTTCAAAAATCGATATCAATACTTTTACCAGGGAGTTACTTGAGGAAAGGAAGTTTAGTTATTTAGGTTATCTTTGTGACAAGTTGTTTGTCCGAGATGTCATTATTAAAAATGGATTAACATTTAATCCTGTCATTCAACTTAACGAGGATAGGCTGTTTATTCTTCAATATTCGATTTTATGTAAAAAAGTAATGTTCTGTAATAAGATAATTTATTTGTATCGTCAAAGAAGCGATAGTGCTATTGGTGAAACAAGGCAGAGCTCTACGGTTTTGGATAAGGAAATGACGATGATAGAGGCTTTTCTTTTGATGGAAAAAATATGCCAAAGTCAATCAAAAACATTGTACTATGTTTGTGTGAGAAAAGCATATGAAAATATTTTGGGGTTATTAGGTAGAGTGTCTGCGAAAGACATAGAAAAGAAAAAAAGATTAACAACGATTCTTTGGACACATTGTGCACTTTGCATGAAGAATCCTGAGTATAAGTTAGTTGACAAATTAAAATTAATTATACATAGCATATTAAAAAGGTAGTTGACGGTTATGAAGGAGATCTTAGTTTCGGTGATTGTACCGATTTATAAGGTTGAAAAATATTTATTACGGTGTGTTAAAAGCATTCAACAGCAAACATATAGTGAGTTAGAAATCATATTAGTGGATGATGGTTCACCGGATAGTTGTCCCCAAATTTGTGATGAGCTGGCGGCGCAGGACACGAGAATCAAGGTTATTCATAAGGCAAACGGCGGTCTATCAGATGCCAGAAATGTTGGTATTCGATCATCTACCGGAGAATATTTAGTGTTTGTGGACAGTGATGATGAAATTGCACCTGAAATGATAGAAAGGCTTTACACGGCGGTACAGTTGAATGGTACGAAAATGGCGTTGTGTAATGTGCTTTGTATTGATGAGACAGGTTTGCCTACAGGGGAGTCAGAGGGTTCCCCTATTCAAAACGAGTATTTGTCGGCAGATCAGATTTTGCCACGTTTTTATCAGAAAAATGGACTATTCTACATTGTAGCTTGGAATAAACTGTATCATCGTAGCCTTTTTCAAGAGATTACCTTCCCTGTTGGAAAATGGCACGAGGATGAGTTTGTAGCGGCGCAGCTTATTTGGAAAGCGAGACGAGTTGTATGTATCGATTATATGGGGTATCATTATGTGACGCAACGTGCTGGAAGTATTATGAGTATACAAAATGATGTGCGACATTTGGATGCATTGGAGGCACTGCTTATTCGTTATCGGTTTTATCAAGAAATAGGACAGAGTGAGTTACTCCACGAAACAAGAGCTAGAGTATTAAAAGCATTAGAAGAATATTATTGGGGCAAGCCGAGTAAAGATAGTGCCTATGATGTGCGAATGAAGCAAATCAGACGAGAATATGGAAACCTGACCGGATTTCCGTTAAAAGAAATAATAAAATGGAAGATATTTGCAATTAGTCCTATATTGGAACATATTTTGTTAAGGGTATTGAAATAGTATGCTTAAAATTATGTAGGATAATTGAAGTTGGAAGAGGAAAATAAAATGAATAGACAGTTGTTTGTTTGTAATTCAGTGTATCAGGTTTTGGTGGCACTGTGGATTAAATACATATATCATCCGGGAGAGCTATCTGATATAATTATATCTGATCACATGAATGGTGCAAAAACATTAGCTGAAAATATAAAGGATTTAGGCATGTTTGATCAGGTTTACTACGTAGAAAGTAATGCTTTTGCGAAGCACAAAAATGCATTTGATCGAAAACAGAGAATTATAATGAGTATGTGCCCAAATCGTACGCTTAAAAGTTTTGTTAAATTAAATGAAAAGTATACTGAACTATATGTGGCTAATGTGGATTATTTTTCGCAACTTCTTTTTGATGCATTAGCTCATCGTTATTCAAAATTAAAATTTATTATTTATGAGGATGGACTGTTTACTTATAGCCGTTTGTATGAAGAAGATTATAAAAGTACTTATATTCAGGTGAAAAGTTTAATCAAAAAAATGATTCATTCAGTTATTTACCGAAAAAAAACAATTTATGGTAACGTTACAAAGTTGATGGTATTCAATCCAGAAAATATGGTTTGGAAACCGGAGTTTCATGTTGAACAACTTAAAAAAATTGACTGTCATGATGATATATTTCGGAAAATCTGTAATCAAGTTTTTTCTTATGATAAGTCTACAGATGTATACGATAGGAAGTATATTTTTTTAGAAGAATCTTTTTTTGCAGAGGGTGCAAAGATTGATGATCTAGAGGTCATTGAAAAATTGGCAAAGCTTGTTGGACGAGATGAAATCATGGTTAAAATTCATCCTAGGAATCCATATAACCGATTTTCTGAATTGGGGTATAAGACAAACAAGGATACGAGTATACCTTGGGAACTAGTTCTTATGAATGTTGATATGTCTGATAAGGTGCTTATTACGATCTCATCATCCAGTATCCTAAATCCTATTCTGGTTTTGGGGCAGAAAGTAAAAGCATATTCTATATACGAATGTGTGGATCATGAGCATTGCCATTCACGATTACTTTCAGGAGAAATGTGGGAAATTGCGTATAGATTATTTATGAAGTATAGTGATATGATTACAATTTGTCACTCTGTTGATGAAATCAAATGAACAAATTATTATATAAGCAAAATATGGAGGAAATAAGATGAAAATTGTTGCTGTTGTTCCGATGAAACTGAATAATCGAAGGTTGCCACAAAAAAATACAAAGGCTTTTACAAATGGGAAACCATTGTGCTACTATATCTTGTCTACACTTTTGAAGATTAAATCAATTGATGAGATTTACGTATATTGTAGCAATCCAGATATTAAGGAATTTATTCCGGAAGGTGTTCGATACTTGAAACGCTCTTCTTCGCTTGACCAAGATACAACAAAAATGAATGAGATATTAAAGGCTTTTGCGGAAGAAGTACCAGCTGATATTTATGTTATGACGCATACTACTGCTCCGTTCATTAGTGCAGAAAGTATTGAAAAAGGACTCAGGGCTGTTATTTCTGGAGTATACGATTCGTCATTTGCGGCGAAAAAGCTTCAGGACTTTTTATGGAAAGACGGAGCACCTTTCAATTACCAGTTGAGTAACATTCCTCGGACACAAGATTTACCAGTGCTTTATGAAGAGACTAGTGGATTCTATATTTATAAAAAAAGAATTATCATTGAGTCTAACCGTAGGATTGGTGAAACTCCTTATATTGTAGAAGTGGGAGAAATTGAAAGTGTTGATATAGATGAAAAGGAAGATTTTGTGATTGCAGATGCAATCTATAACTATCTAAATAAGGATCAATGTGATATAAAAACGATTGAATAAGGATGGAAAAATGAGACGAGTACAGATTTTAGATTGTACACTTCGTGATGGCGGCTATTGCAATGAATGCCATTTCGGATTTGAAAATGAAAAAAAAATTGTAAATGGTCTTGTTGAAGCCAACGTAGATTTGATAGAGTGTGGCTTTTTTAGAGAATCTATCGAATACGACAGTGATTACACAAGATTCAATTCACTGGAGCAAGTTGAAAAAATAATTCCACAAAATAGAACAGGAAAACTTTTTGTTGTTTTGGCTGATTATGGAAAATTTGATCCAAAGAAATTGCCAGATTTTGATGGAGCATCGGTGGATGGAATTAGGGTCGCTTTTCATAAAAAAGATATGGTTGGTGGACTGGAGGCTTGTCGAACAGTAAAGGAAAAAGGCTATAAGGTATTTGTTCAGGCAATGGTGTCTGTTGCTTACACAGATGAGGAATTTTTGGAGCTAATCAGTAAAGTAAATGAGCTAGAACCATATGCATTTTATATTGTTGATAGCTTTGGAATGATGAAAAGGAAGGACTTGACGAGATTATTTTATATCGTTGAGCACAATTTAAAACAGAGCATATGGATTGGGTTTCATTCGCATAATAATATGCAGTTGGCCTATTCCAACGCGCAGAGTCTTGTGGATATGCAGACAAAACGCAACATAATTATTGATTCATCAGTCTATGGGATGGGACGTGGTGCGGGTAATCTTAATACAGAATTGTTTGTTCAATACCTTAATGAAAATGCTGATGGGGAATATAAGATTAGACCTCTTTTGGAAATAATTGATGATATTATCAATGATTTTTACCAGAAAAATTATTGGGGATATTCACTGGCAAATTATTTGTCTGCTTCACACAATGCACATCCCAATTATGCTGGATATTTGGATGATAAAAAAACGCTCACTGTTAGAAATATGAATGAAATATTTGAGATGATGGATGAGCAGAAAAAATTTGTCTTTGATAAGACATATATCGAAGCATTGTATTCTAGGTATATGGCTACTGGGGAGGTTCAGGAAGAGCATAAGGATGACCTAAAAAAGCAACTGAGAGGGAAAACCGTTCTGTTAGTTGCACCAGGGAAAAGCTCGGCTGACGAGAAGAAAAAAATCGCTGCTTTTTCTCATAAAGAAAATGTGGTTACAATCAGTGTGAATTTTTATTATTCGGAGATAGATGTAAATTATATTTTTTTGAGTAATCTGCGTAGATTTCGTGAATTGGAACCGGAAAATAGATATAAATGCATTGTAACATCTAACATTCCAGCTGATAATATCTATTTACAGTTGAATTACCGGGATTTGCTTTCAAACGTTCAGGAAGTTCGAGATAATGCCGGTCTGATGGCAGTGAAGTTTTTGATTCTATATGGTGCCAAGGAAATTTATCTTGCAGGTTTTGATGGATACGCACATGATGTGAATGAAAATTATGGAGACAGTCGCCTTGCATTTGTTACAAAAAATGCGGTGTTAGATACGATGAATGAAGGAATGACGAAGGTTCTTCACTTATATTGCAATGAAATACCTATTCACTTCCTTACAAGACCAAGGAATATAAAGTTGCTATAAATGTTTTGTTTAATTGAATGGTAGGAAAATAAATGAAAGTATTAACATTTGGAGAAATATTATTAAGATTGGCCTCACCGGGTTACAGCAGACTCTTTCAAAAAGAGTGTTTAGAAACCTCTTTTTGTGGTGCTGAGGCAAATGTAGCAGTTTCTTTAGCGGTTTTTGGTGTGAATTCCGCTTTTTTGACAAGATTGCCGAAAAATGATGTCGCGATTTCTGCAGTTAATTCATTACGTTATTTTGGTGTCGATACCAGTAAAATTGTATATGGTGATGGCCGAATGGGGTTATATTATCTAGAAAAGGGTGCATCACAACGTCCGTCGAAGGTGATTTATGATCGGGCATATTCTGCAATTTCGTTATCAAAATCGGAGGATTTTGATTGGGATGTAGTTTTCAAAGATATTGATTGGTTTCATTGGACAGGTATTGACCCAGCTTTGTCTGATGACATGGTTGAAATATGCTTGGAGGCCTGTAAGGTTGCAAAATCAAAAGGAATAACGATTTCTTGTGATTTAAATTATCGTAAAAACTTGTGGAGTAGTGACAAAGCCAAGTCAATAATGCCAGAACTAATGCAGTTTGTAGATGTTTGTATTGCAAATGAGGAAGATGCGGATAAGACTTTAGGAATTGCTGCAAAAAACAGTAATGAAGAGCGAGGAAAATTAGATAAGAGTGACTATATATCTATATCAAATGAAATTTGTCGGAAATTTGGTTGTGAGTATGTAGCAATTACGTTGCGAGAGAGTTTTTCAGCAAGCGTTAACGGTTGGAGTGGCTTATTGTACAATGCCAAGAAGGAGAAAGTAGTATTTTCTCCAAATTATAAAATTCATCTGGTAGATCGTGTTGGAGGAGGAGACAGTTTTGCAGCAGGTTTAATTTATGGATTAATTTGCGGAAAAGATGATCAGGAAGTAATTGATTTTGCAGTTGCGTCAAGTTGCTTGAAGCAAACTATGGAAGGAGACTATAACCGAGCTACTGTACAAGAAATAGAGCAGTTAATCTGTCAAGGAGGAAATGGACGCATTCAGCGTTGACAGGAATTAAATATTATGAATGAATTTCATGAAAAAATCAGCATTGTTGTGCCGGTATATCAAGCGAGTCAATATCTAAATGATTGTTTGGATTCACTTGCTAAACAGACATATAAAAATATAGAAGTTATTTTGGTAGATGATGGTTCTCAAGATGGAAGTGGTAATATATGCGATCACATAGTAGATAAAGACCATCGATTTAAAGTGGTTCATCAAGAAAATCAAGGTGTTTCTACAGCAAGAAACAATGGTTTGAAAATTTGCACTGGAGAATACATTATGTTCGTAGATTCTGACGATTGGTTAGAACCATGTTGCTGTGAATCTGCATTAAAAAAAATTCATGAATCAAAAAGTGATATTTGTTTTTTTGAAATGTATGTGATTGAAAATGTGGAGAAGAAAGAGACAAAGGCATTAGCATTATTAAATCAATTAACAACAAAAACAGAATTGTTACACCTTACAATCCCGTTCCGAGATGGGGATAGCGTGGATGATATGGTTTTCTATGGCCCTTATTGTAAATTATTTAAACGGAATGTGATTTTGGGATTGTCTTTTTTTAACGATTTAAGATATGGTGAAGATGCGATTTTCAATTTCGAGGCTATACATGCAGCAGATAACTATTGTTTTTTACATGAACAACTTTACAATTACCGAAAAAATGAATCTTCAACTACGGCATCTTTTAAGCATGATAGGCTAGAACAGTCAATTTTACGTCTGAAATATACATATAAAGTTATTTGTATGACAGAGCAGCGAGAAGAACTAAAGTTGACTTATTACCAAATGTTTGTAAATATCAACTTTTGGGTTATGGAGAGAATGTTTTCTGGGAAAGGCAAAAGTTTAAAAAAGTCATGGACAGAATTTCGGAAGCTGACGGACGATGATGTTTTAAAGAAGATATGGGGAAAAATACATTCCAAAGGAAAATATCACCGGGCTTTAGAAATGTTATATTCAGGGAATCGTCTGATAAATACTTTGCTTTTTCTTAGATTAAGGTATTAAAAAAATAATTACGGCAAAGAGGTATTTTAAATGAAACTCGCAAGGACAAAAAACGCTACACGAAATATATTTTGGGGGGCCATACAAAAAGGCTACGCTCTTTTTGCTCCGTTTATTACTAGAACACTGTTTATCTATACATTAGGGATAGAGTACTTAGGACTGAATGGTTTGTTTGGATCAGTATTGTCAGTACTTAATTTGGCTGAACTTGGTGTAGGGAATGCAATGATATTTTCAATGTATCAAGCAATTGCGGAAGATGATGATGAAAAAATCTGTTCACTTCTCAAATTATATCGATTTTATTATCGAGTAATTGGTTGGGTAATTCTAGTAGTGGGATCGTTTGTTGCTTTGTTTTTACCATACTTGATCAAAAGCGATTTACCTTCAAATGTCAATTTATACGTTTTGTATTTTATGAATTTGGCAGTAAGTGTTTCTGGTTACTGGTTCTTTGGATATAGAAATAGTCTGTTTAGTGCTTTTCAAAGAGTAGATATTTCAAGCATAATCTCTACTTGTATATCTATTATAACTACAATTTTACAAATATTAATTTTAATTTTTGTTCCAGATTACTATTTATACATGGTTATTGTTATAGGTATGCAAATTATTTCAAATTTTATATATGCTGGAGTATCAATAAAAACATTTCCAAAATATAAGCCTTATGGTATCTTACCTAAGGAAGAAGTAAAATCTATTAATAGAAGAGTAATGGATTTATTTACTTCAAAGGTTGGAGCTGTGGTTGTAAATTCAGTTGACACGATTGTGATTTCAGCTTTTTTAGGCTTATATGTACTTGCACAATATCAAAATTACTATTATATTTTTTCATCGATTGTTGGAATAGTAGAAATCATCTTTACATCATGTATAGCAGGAATAGGAAACAGTCTTATTACAGAAAGTACAAAAAAAAATTATATGGATTTTCAAAAATTATTATTTATTATAGCCTGGATTACAGGATTTTGTTGCACGTGTTTTCTGTGTTTATATCAACCATTTATTACAATCTGGGTTGGAAAGAAGTTGCTTCTTAATTTTTCGATTGTAATTTGCTTGGTCATATATTTTTTTGTCTATGAGATGGATAGGGTTTTGAATGTGTATAAAGATGCGGCAGGAATGTGGCATGAAGATCGCTTTCGTCCGCTTGCCACTGCATTAGCAAATTTGACGTTGAATTTGATTATGGTTCAACATATGGGATTGTTTGGAGTAGTATTGTCGACGGTAATTAGTAAATTATTTGTTGGTATACCATGGTTAACATACAATCTATTTACTGTGATTTTTGATCATAAATATAAGAAAAACTTTTTGCAACGAATGCTATTTTATGTGATTGTTACGTTCGCTGGATGTCTTGGTACATTTGTTATATGCAATTTGTTTGATGGTAATGTGGTATCAACTTTCGTAGTACGCCTGTTGATTTGTATGATCTTACCAAATATTATTTTCATTATATGTTATTTTAAATTACCTGAGTTTAAGCAGAGTATGAATTTGATTGCTACGGTTACTAAAGGTAAGATCCCATTTTTAAATCATTAATGTGTAAAAGGATTTAGGGACAGTTTCAAGGCTAACTGTAAAAATGTTGTTTGTGGATACGCAAACGGTAGAATGTAAGTACCCTGACGAAGAAATAAGCTGAATAATTCAATTATCCAACTTGAGGAGAAAAATTTATGAAAAACGATATGTCGATAGCAAAGGTGATTGCAATGTTTATGATTGTGGGATGCCATCTGAGTGAATGGTTTGGTGTAAACATCGTTGCTATGATATTAAATGTCGGTGTAGAAATCTTTTTATTTGTGTCGGGATATTTATATTCCGATAAAAATATAGGTGGAGTAAAAAGTTTTATAAAAAAGAAATTTTTGAAAATATGTATTCCGACGTATATAGCATTTTTAATTATAGCGTTGATAAATAATATTATTTTTCATACATCCTATTTTTACATGACACCGGTTTATTTGTTAAATTTGCAAGGAATCAATTTTATATTTAATAATATATCATTGCCTGTTTTAGATTCATTGGGACAACTGTGGTTTATGACAATAATTTTTATTAACTATTTAATACTAATTATTGTGAAAAAAATTGAAAACAGGAATAAAGGATTTGAAAAAAATAATAAGAAAATTTGTGTGGCATTGGCTATATTCTTTTGCGTTGCAATAGCATTAGCTTTTTTGAAAGTAAATTTATGTTATAGCGTTATATTTTTTGTCGGTTATTTGTATGGGAAAAAAGCACCAGAACTAACAAGGAATAGGTACATATTTTTTACTATTATAATGTTAATAGCGATGTTGTGCCGTATTATCACACGACATATATGGGATGGGACGATATTCTATAATAATATAATAGTAAACTATACACATATGATATTAGGAGTATGGATAATCGTATCTATTCAAATATTTTATTTTATGAATAAGACATGGGTGGATAAAGTATGCAAGAGTAGGGCGTGGAGAACGCTTAATGCCTATACAATGCCAATATATGTATCGCATTATCCATTTTTAATTGGAAATTTAAATGTATCACATCTTAGTATAGGAGTTATTCCTGAAATGATAATATTTGTTTTTGCAACACTAATATTGGCATTTATTGTAAAGAATCTTACAGATATAGCATATAATATTATGTATGTACAAAGTTGTTGAATAACTTATATCGTCAAAAGTACAGGAGAAATATTCTGAAAGCCATCAGGAGAATAGGATCTATAATCACAGATTGTACGAGATAAAGATTCAAGTATTTCCGGAGGATGAGCAGAAGGAGAACTTTGTTGTTAATGGCAGACACTATTATTGGATGAGTATTTCCGACATGGAGAGAGATCCTAATATTGTGAAGAAGAATCTGGATGTTATTGATTTTGTTAAAGAATCGATGCATGCATAACATAAGCGCAGGCAAAATGGCATACGCCATTTCCCTGCGCTTTTATTATCCCTATAACCTAATAATCAAAATACTATCTGTTCTTACGTCTCTTACTAATAATAGTATAAATACATCCTGCAGCGATCATAAGTGAAAGAACCAGTGAAACTGTATAAAGAATCATGCGATTATTGTCACCGGTTTTTACCTTGCCATTTGTAGACTTCTTATTTGTACGATTAGCATTAGTAGTCTTTGGTGCTGCTGTAGTAGTTGCTCCGTTCTGACCATTGGATGTGTTGTTACCTGTAGAACCAGAGGTTGTACCATTGTTAGTTCCGGAAGGATCTGTTGTTCCAGGTGTGCTCGGTTTGTCAGTATCCGGCTTGTCAGTACCTGGTTTATCAGTACCCGGTTTGTCAGTACCTGGTTTATCCGTACCTGGTTTATCAGTGCCTGGTTTGTCAGTGCCTGGTTTGTCAGTGCCTGGTTTATCCGTACCTGGTTTATCCGGTGTCGGATTTTCTGATCCGTCGGTTACTCTCCAGAGCTGTGTTCCCCAGAACGGGTTAGCCATACCGAGGAAGAGTCCGTTGTCTGTCGGAATAAATGCACGTCCGCCGTGGTTATAGATATCGCCGAAACCATTGCGGGTGAGTGTTGTAAAGTTTACTCCGTCGGAAGAGATCAGTACGTCGCATCCTTTTTCCTGTGTGCGGATGATGTTGCTGCATCCAAGGTAATATACGAAATGATGGAATGCAGTGTTGAAGACGTTGTTCTCAATCTTCTGTGCAAGATCCGGGTTCAGGCGGTTAAGGATTGGTTTTACATATTTGTTGTAATTATTTACCATATCCATATATACATCGACGATGTCAGATGGTTTATTTCTCTGTGTGTAAGCAGCTGTCTGAGAGTCGTCAGAAGAAAGTGTCTCGATTTCATCCAGCTGATCTAACATCTGGTCGATGGCATCTGCTTCTGTGTCTGTAAGTTCTGCATTTGTGTTGTCTGTTACAACTGCTTCCTGGTCTTTTGCGGCTTCTGTAGCTGCCTGATCAGCAGTATTATCAGCGTCTGTATTCTCCTGAATATTTTCCTGAGTATCTTCTGCGGTATCTTCTGTGGCGGCCTCTTCTGTTGTGCCTTCTTCTGCGGTCAGTGCTGCGCCGGAAGGAGTTTTCTTAAGGCTCTGAAGAAGTTCTTTGACATAAGTCATCTTTTGTGCGAATTCTTCAGGTGTCATTTCCAGAAGGCTTCCGTCGGTCAGCTGTGTGAATCCGGATGCGAGTGTTGCGATATCGAATGTTCCGATCAGGAGCTTTCCGTGGTATTCAGAGAATCTCCACAGATACTGTGTGGAAGCTGCTCCGAATCCGTCGTCGTTGATGAGTTCGATATTTTCATTCTTGTCCATGCGGTTCAGGCATGCTGGGTTCTTCAGATCTTCATAGAGAGACTGGAAATCACCGGCATTACCGATTTCGGCGAGGTCAAGCATCGGGTCGTTATAGCCGCCGATATAGAGATGGTCGCCATATGCGAACAGGTTACCTGCGCAGGATTCTTTCTTTCCAAGACCGAATTCATATTTGGCACCTTTGGATGTGTCTCCGATGATCGGTGTCCAGTTCCAGGTTCCGTCGGCTTTCGGATCACCGCGGTATACGGCGAATCCCTGTTTGTGATTGACGCCTGTTGTGGCATCTGTCTTGCCTGTTACCATGGATACGTACAGAGATCCGTTGAATGGAACAAGATCCCATAATCCGCCGCCGTTAATACTGTCGCGGATCCAGCAGGCCGGAAGATTGTCGAAGGTCTCCTGGTTGGCGATAACGGACCAGCTGTCTACGTCTTCTGGATCTGTAGTGGAAAGAAGACGTACACCCTGCATACGTGGGTTAGCGTCTTTGTAACGCACGTCTTTTTTGGCCATTGTTTTGATCGCATTCTGGTATGCCTGTGGAAGCTGTGAACCGGATGCGAACATGTTGTCAGGATCTGCACCGTCGGTAGCCAGAGATACGAGAAGCTTGCCGTCCATAACGGTGAGTCCGCGGATTCCGTTGGCGAATCCGGAGTTCTCTGCAGTCTTCTGCATAACAACTTTGGTTTCATTTGTCTCAGGATCGATCTGAAGCAGACGGGATGTCGGGAAGCCGGCGCAGGCAAAATATAATTTGCCATTGTATTCTACGGCCATTCGGTATCCGTTCCAGTTGACGAATGCGGAGCTCTCTTTTTCGATGTAGACAACTTCTGTCTCATAGGTGTATTTGTTCACACGCATGATACAAGGAGTTCCGTTGGTAGATGTTGCTCCGTCAGGAAAATTACCGTTGTACACAACATTCAGAATATTGGTTGCTACGGTGCCGGCTTTCTGTGCCGGATTTTCATCCCCGCGGTTCTGGAACAATTTGGTCAGATTGTTCTTGAGATTGCGGTAGTAAATACCTGAGATTGGATTCCAGCAGGTGCCAAGGTAGATATAATTTCCATGTTCTACGCAGGACCATACATAGCTTTGGTTACGGTTGCTCTCTTCTCCCATAGCATCGAATGACAGGATACCGTCAGTCTCACCGGCTCCTCTTTCCGGATGAGATACTTTCTCGATGCTGTAACCTTCGGATGAGAGTGGGGCAGCACTTACATTTACGCCTGTTGCAACACAGGACACAGAAAGAACTGCTGTCAGTACGAGTTGGAAAAATCTCTTTTTCATAATTTTCCTCCATTATTAAATTGTTAGTTTTATAGATGATTGTATTATAGGCGAACCCCTGTTGTAAATCGTTTTTTTGCGTATTTTACAGCTAAAAATAAAAAAAATGTAGAAATTTGAAAAAAATTAAATTTTTTTAAAAAAAACGCGACAGGTTTTTAAAAGTTATGTGTATTAATATATAGAGGGAGACAAAAAGAAGAATTTATATAGATTGGAGCAATCGAAAAAGACTATGTCGAGATTGCATGTGAACTGTGGTTACAGCCCCGCACCCCATCATTTACATACGCAGGAAATACTCAAAGAAATGAAAAAATCCGATGAATATAAATATAGAGTATTGATAAATATTGATATGTGTGCATTGATAAACGTACTGTAAATTTTTGGGAGTTGCGGGATACTGTAAATCGCCGGAGGATTTGGATATCGTCCACCGGTGTTATAATTCCGGGGCTTTATGTGTAGGGCCCCGGAATTAGCTATATATAGAGAGATTATGAAAGAGAAGATGAGATATGACGATACGGCAATTTATTAAGAAATTATTTGTAACGATTATAATGATTGGGATTGTACTGGCGGCGGTATTGAAGGTTGGTTATATATTGATCTGTAAGGTTATTGTGGTGATTATATTTGTAGTACTTGCGATTCAGTACTGGGTCGGTGAGGATATCAGGAAAGCGGAAGAAGAGAAAAGGGGAACCTGGTTATTCACGCTTGGATTTATCGGGCTGACTGTGCTGACAATGCTTGCGGCCAATATCCCGGGACAGGTGCAGCGGGATCAGTACCTGTACCTTACGAAAGAGCATACGGAACAGCTGGAGAAGGTGCTTTTAAGAGAGGCGACTGCGGATAGTGAAAGGTGCATACAGTGGTATGAAAAGCAGATGCTGGGCATCAGGAATAATAAGGCGCTTGGGAATCCGGCTATGCAGACGGAGGATGAAAGACGGTATAAGAACCGCATCGATGGAAAAGAAGTGTACCGGGATCCGGATACATGTACTCTACGTGTGAAAGAGCTTAAAGATGGCAGTACGAAAGACAGTGTACTGATCAATGGACCGGTGGGAGAGATCATAGCGATGCGGGAGCGGATTTTCTATATTGATATGGAAGATCATAATGTTCTGAAATCTGTAACCTATGACGGAAGGAAGAGAAAGACCTGGACGAAGGATCCGGTAAAGCAATTTGCCGTAATCGGTGAATATGTGATCTGCTGTACGGAGGATGAGAAGCTTATCCGTTGTGATATGTCGACGGGCAAGAAAAAGGAACTGACGGATCATATTCAGTACTTTTTTGCCGGTGCGAAGCTGTATGCGCAGAAGGGGTCGAAGATTGTGTCGGTCAGCTATGACGGCAAAGAGGTCAGGGTATTTAAGAAAGATGTGGTTATGATGGATAAGAAGGAAGACAAGATATATTATAGGAGAATGGACAGGAAGAAAGAGCAGATGTATGTGTGTGATGTGGATGGAGGGATGGAGAAGATGGTTGGAAACGAAGCTGGGAAAGATTGAAACAAATGACAATGCTCCTGATTTTTGTCAGGAGCATTTTTATTACCTACATTCGTAAGGAGCTGCCAGTGGCAGGTCCTGTAGATATACAAAAGTATGCAAGAAAAGCTGTCACTGGCAGGTTCTATGTATAATCAACAATTATTCCACAAGCCCAATCCCAAATGTCATAGTCCCGGTATAATTTACTCCCGGTTCGAGGTTCTGTCCTTTGCTTCCGATCACCGGTTTGGCCGTATAGGTGACGGTTCCGTTGTCGGTAAAGGAAGCTGAAATTTGTGGTGGGGATGGGATTAAATATATGTTAGATTGTGGTTAAAAGGCGTTGAATATGAATAAAAGAGAATGATTTCAATATATACAAAATGTACGGATTGTGATAAAATTAAAGGCGAATAAAAAGAAATATAATGAGAAGACTATAAATAAATTGAGAAGGAGCATTTGTGATGGGATCATATGTGGTAAGGATTCTAAAATCAGAACTTTGGAATTTTAAAAATGTGAAACATGGCGTAGTCAAGTATATGAATTATGGATGTGTTCAGAAATATGGGGAGATTCAGAAGAAAGATATAGTAGGAATATATGGACAAAATGGTTCCGGAAAAACTGCACTGGTGGAGTCTTTAGACATTTTAAAGCATATTTTACTTGGGACAGAGATATCCTATGATGAATATGCGGGGATTATTTCAGAAGAAAATGATACACAGTTAGCTACATTGTTTCTTCTCGAGAAAGACAATTTAAAATATAGAATAGAATATAAAGTAACGTTAAGAACAAATAAGAAAGATGAAAAGATAGATATTATTGAAGAAAGATTAAATTATTGGAATCGTGGAAGTTCCTGGAAATCAGAAAGAGATATTTATTTTAAAAATCCGTATTATGATAATGATGACATATTGGCTAATGCAGATCTATCTATTCAGTCAAAGCACATGAAGTACTTTAAAAATATTAAATTTCTTAATTCGATGTCTGTTTTAGCAGCTGTAAGTGCACAGGGGCATATATCTGTTTTGTTTAATAATAAAGCAATTGCTTCGTTGAAAGCACAGGCTACAGAGGAAAATTGGAGTGATGAAGAGCAGATCGCGCTTTATGATATTCTGAATGGATTACAGTATTTCTCGAGGGCACATTTCCATATTATTAAGGTAAGTCAGTTGGGAGATATCAACAAGAATAAACTGATCCCTTTGAATATGCACTATGAGACAGAAACTTCTGTTATTCAGGGATGTATCCCGCTTTTTATAAATGGACAGGGGGAAGTCCCGTTATCAATATATGATTTGTTCGAATCGGCAATCAAGGCTGTTAATATTGCAATCAAAGCAATCATTCCTAATTTGCAGATTGAATTAGAGAAAAAGACAGAATTAGAAAAAGAAGATGGAAAGAAATATGTTCAGGTGGATGTATATTCCAAAAGAAATGGAAAACGTTTCCTGACAAAATTCGAATCAGAGGGAATAAAGAGAATTATATCTTTGTTAAGTTATTTGGTATCGGCTTATAATCAGCCGTCGGTATGTCTGGTGGTAGATGAGCTTGATGCAGGTATATATGAATACTTATTAGGAGAGTTGTTAGGAGAACTTCAAAAAGAAATGAAAGGGCAGTTAATCTTTACATCTCATAATCTGCGGGTATTGGAAAAGTTAGATTACAAAAACATTATATGTTCCACAATTAATCCTAAGAATCGCTATATTAATTTGACAGGGGTAGGAGCAAATAATAATAATAGGGATTTTTATATTAAATCGCTTACAATTGGTGGACAAAAAGAGGAATTATATGATGACGAGGATCTGGATTCTATTGGATATGCATTCAGAAGAGCAGGAAATCCAGAGAAGAAGAATGTGAACTTGCATCTTTCAAAGGAAATCTTGGAGAAGATAAAAGAGGAAAAGGAATAATAGGAGCAATAAATATGCAACACACACAGCAATTATTTTTAGAGGCATTAAAAGCCGCATTAAAAAATGAACAGGTAGAATGGAATAACAAGTTGGAAGCGCAGGAATGGATGGACCTGTTCCGCATGGCGGAAGTGCACCAGATCCTTCCGATGATCTATGAGGCCGTATACCGAAGCCCGGCCGCCGGGCAGGCGGATCCGCAGATCCTGGCTCCGGCGAAGGCGCAGATGGTGCGCACGGTGATCATGCAGACGCAGAAGACGGGAGAGTTTGAGCCGCTTTACAGATATCTGAGAGAGAGCGGAATCTGTCCGTTAGTGGTGAAAGGGATCGTGTGCAGGAACATTTATCCGAATCCGGATTATCGGATATCCGGAGATGAGGATCTGCTGATCCGGCCGGAGGATTTTAGAAAATGCCACGATCTGTTGCGCAAATATGGAATGCAGACATCGGAGCAGGATATGGATGCGGAAGAACTGGAATCGGTTTACGAAGTACCATACGGGAAGAAGGGAAGCCTTATCTACATAGAGCTCCACAAGAGCTTATTCCCGCCGGAATCAGAGGCATACGGGGATCTGAACCGCTTTTTTGCAAATGTACATGAAGATGCGATTGATATCAGGATCGATGGAACGGATATCCGGACAATGGGATACACGGATCATCTGTTTTATCTGATCTGTCATTCGTTCAAGCATTTCCTGCACAGTGGATTCGGGATCCGGCAGGTATGCGACATCATATTATTTGCCAATGAATATGGATATGTGATTGACTGGGAGAAGGTTCTGAGACAGTGTAGGGAGATACATGCGGATCTTTTTGCTGCGGCATTATTTGCAATCGGTGAGAAATATCTGACGTTTGATCCGGAGAAGGCGCATTATCCGAAAGTATGGCAGGGGATCTGTGTGGATGAGACGGATATGCTGATGGATCTTCTGGACAGTGGTATCTATGGAAATGCGAATATGAGCCGGAAACACAGCAGTAATATGACGCTGGATGCGGTGGCAGCAGACAAGAATGGAAAGAAAGCCGGGAATACGGTCTTAAAGTCTTTGTTCCCATCGGCAAAAAAGCTCGAGGGGCGGTATCCGTATCTTAAGAAACATCCGATTCTTCTTCCGATTGCGTGGACAGACCGTATCTTAAAATACCGTAAAGAGACAGTGGCAGGAGGGGATAACGCTGCGGCAGATTCCGTGAAGATTGGAAATCAGCGGATTGAACTTATGAAAGAGTATGGGATCATTAAAAATGACATAAAACGTTGATGACGAATTATGCATATATATGGTATAATATACAGGCTGTATGCATTTTAGAATGCAGTGATGTGAGAGAAATACAGAAAGGGAAAAAGTATGAAAAGAAAGAAAAGTACACGATTGCTGGCAGTAGCGCTGACAGCAGCAATGCTGGCGCAGCCGGTAGGTGCACAGATGGTGTTCGCGGAAGGTAATACGGATGCAGTGCAGCAGGAGCAGGCAGTAAGCCCGGCGGCAGAGACAACGAGAGCAGTTCTTAAGAGTGGAACGGCAGTAATTCCGGCGGATGCAGACCTGAATCAGGTGAAAGAGATCCTTGGTAAGGCATTGGTTGAGAATGCGGATCAGGTGGATCTGAGTAGTCTGGAGTGGGAGTATTATTGTGAAGGTAAGACAGTAATAGGAACATCCGGTAATGCATCTTGGGGAAGTATTGAAGGATTTACAAGTGAAACTGGAAAGTATATAAAAACAAAATATACCCATCCATCTCTGGCAGCAAATACTGATGGAACCTATAAGGTCCGTTTAAAAGGCACAACAACGGAAGTGACTCTGACAAAGACGCAGAAATTAACTTCAGCTATATCAATAAAAGATAATACAAATGTAAACCTTGTATACAACGAGGACGGAAGCGTCAATTATGACGCAGTACGTCAGAATATCTTCAATACAGTTGTAGAATCTACAACTCCGGAGCTGACGGTCAATGATGTAACGATTGAATATTATGCAACTGCAACAACAGGAGCAGCAGTAGGTTTTGGAAAAGAATGGATGCCGTTAGAAGGTGGAACGAGTGGAACACTAATTCCCCTGACCTACCCGGCAATGGGAGATGGAACCCAGAAGATTAAGATTTCTTATGCTGGAACGGATGCATATTCCGGAGCAAGTGCAGAAGCAACGGTTAATATCGGTATCGGCAAAGAGCAGTCAGTGATCGCATTCAAAGAGAATCCGACGATCAAGCTTGTATATAACGATGATCTTACAGTAGATTATGCGGCAGCTAAAGAAGCGATCATGAATGATGTGATCGACGTTGAGAAAAGCAGCCCGGAAGGATTATCACTTGATAACCTGACAATCGAGTACTATGCAACAGGAGCATTAGGAAGTCTTGTAAAAGCATGGGCACCGATCGAAGGCGGCAAGGTTAACGGTCTTACTTATCCTGGAATTCCGGAAGGAACACAGAAGATCCGTGTTACATATGCGGGAGACAAAGAGAATACTGCCGTAACAGCAGAGACAGATATCACGGTAATAGATCGTGAACAGTCAGCATTCAATCTGAATGAACCGGCAGAAGGAGCTGCTTCTTATGAAGTTCCGATGGCATTTAACGAGGATCAGACATATGATTATGATGCCACAGCCAAAGCAATCTACAATGCAGTTGTAGCATCTACAGTTCCGGAGAATCTGACAGCAGACGATGTAACAATCAGATACAACGCAGGAACAGATATGCTTAAGAACTGGCAGCCACTGAATACAACAGACTGGACAAGCACATTTACGAAATTCGGACCTGGCGAATGGACGATTCAGTTCTCTTGGGCAGGTAATAAAGAATACAAAGGTGCAACAACAGAGGTAAAGGTTAATGTAACAGACAACCGTCTTGCAAGTGCCATTGTATGCAAAGAAGGCGTATCGTTTACTTATAACATGGATGCAGCTGTAATGAAGCAGGCAATCTTTGACAACGTGATTGACTGGGAGAACAGTACACTTCCTGCAAAAGACACATTGACTGTGGATAACTTCACAATGGAATATTATGGAAGCAATACACTTGCCGGTGATATCGACGGCGGAATGAAACAGTGGGCACCGATCGAAGGTGGTACCGTAACATTTCTGACCTATGCACGGATGGGAGCAGGAGAGCAGAAGATCCGCATTACTTATAAAGGAAATGCGCAGTATCGCCCGTCAGCACAGACAGAAAGCACAGTAACGGTTAATAAAGCTAAGGTAAAAGTAAAAGTAAAATCAACCAGCATTTATGCAGATGCAACTCTGCCGGAAGACTTTGTAACAATGAATCCAGCAGATAAATTCGATGTATACACAGTATACGGTGGACTGACAAGCAATGCGAACCTGTCACTTTATCTGGATCTTCCGGACAAATATACGAACAGTGCGGTTCTGAAGTTGTTAGATCCGATTGTAGAGAAACTCTATGGAAAGACATTTACACAGATGATGAACGACGGAATGACAGTAGGAGAACTGAGACAACTGCTCAATACACAGGAACTGTTAGACCTTCTTGAGAAGCTTCATATTGACACAGGTACATTTGGACAGATTCTTACAATAATCAATAAGATGCCATCCGTTGCAGATTCTGTAAGAGTATCATTCGGTACACCGAACCATGCAGGTCTCTATACAGTAACAGCAGTTACAGATAGTAAGAACTACGAGACAGGTGTAGGCATCGGAACACTTCTTGTGAAGATGCGTTCTAAGGGCGTGAAGCTTAATTGGAATGAGAGATTCGTAAACGGAAAGATTACTGCAGAAGAAGCAAAGAATTTTGATTTCAAAGCAACGCTTTCATCAGACGGAGATGTAACGATCGCACAGGATAGCGTACACTATCTGTATTCAGGATTCACAAGCAAATGGAAGATCTATTCCAGCACAACAACTCCTCCGACAGAGCCGGGAAGTTATGTGATGACGGTAGTAACACTTGGTGGAGATTATCAGGCAGCACCGATCACACGTGGATTCAAGATTACAAAATAAATTGCAAAAGAATATTGTAAAGCGGCCCCTGGTTTTACCGGGGGCTTTTTGTATTGTAATCAAGAAACAATTAAGATATAATATCTATGTGGTGGAAATGATACGAAAGCTTGATACGAAAGCTAGATATTAAAATTAGATATTATATGAGATTAAGGGACGATAGAGATGAGGGTTGACAAAGAATTTGTGCTCCGGGAGATTGCCGGGGACTATATCATTATACCGACAGGAAAGACGGTGCTGGAATTTAACGGTCTGATCACGGTGAATGAAGTAGGTGTATCGATCTGGAATATGCTTCAGAAAGAAGTTACATTTGATAAACTGGTGCAAGGGATCCTGGACGAGTACGACGTAGAAGAGCAGATCGCAAGAGAAGATATCCGGGAGTTCCTGGATAAGCTGATTGCCGGAGGAATTCTGAAAGCAGATCATGAGGACAGAGATAATGAGCAGGATACATAATCAGTACAGGGAATTAGAGAGCAGTTATAACTACATAGATAAGACAGAATGCTTAGAGAAGGAAATCGAAAGATTTCCTTCTGTTTATATAGAGGGTGCTGCAGGTTGCGGAAAGACAACGATGATGCGGATGTTTCTTGAAAAACATCCGGAAGTGGATTATACAGTGCTCTGGATGGATGAAGATGAAAAATACGAAGAATACGAACGATATGTGGATAAGTACGTGGATAACTCAAGGTGGTTGATTTTAGAGAATGTACCGGAAGAGCTGCCGCTGCACACAGTCGGAATGATTAAAAGGAGTATCCGAAGATTAGGAGGACAAGACCGGATCATCCTGATTGGGAGGAACGAGATTCCGGATGCGCTGCTTGGCACATTCTGGAACCGTGAGATGGGATTGGTCACGCAGAACAGCATGCTGTTAGATCAGGATGAGGTCGAATGTCTGATCAAACAGTATGGAAGCCGGACATCTCCGGAACAGTTATTGCGATATACCGGAGGCTGGGCCGGTATTGTAGATGTGATATTACGTCTGGAATCAAAATATGGCGCATGGAACCCGGAGAGCTGCTGGCATGAAATGAACCGCTATATAAAAGAAATGATTTTGGATACGCTGCAGCGGGAAGAAAGGGAAATCCTGCACCTTGCGCAGTACCTCCCGTGGGTAGATGAAGAGATGTGCGAAGAGATCCTCGGGACTGCGCATGCAGAAGTAATCCTCGGACGGATGCTGCGAAAAGGGTTCTTGGTGCATACAGAGGGAGAACCGGATACCAGATGGAGTGTAGCACCGATATTTTGCCATATCGAGGAGGCATCCCTTGGACGGAGCAGATGGATGAAGATCGGGAAATGGTATGAAACCCATGACCATAGAGCAGAACAGTTACAATATGACAGTCTGATGCCGGAAGTGCAGCTTAATCTGAGTTTTATGCGGCCACAGATTTTGACGGAACAGTGGGTCGAAGAACTGAAGCCTGGCGCCGGAAGGCTGTTGATCCTGCAGGAGACGAAGATCAGCTGCCTGTGTGACATACGAGATCTGTCAGGTCTGTTCGCGTGCGAAAAGCGGCGAGAAAGGCAGTTCGCACGGAGATGGAAGGAGTGCCTTGATGAAGATGCATGGATATTCTACCGTCTTGCCAGGATAGAGTATTATCTGGAGACGGACCGCTTAAGTTCGGTTGCGGATGAAGATATGCAGTTACTTATAAAGGCAGAAGAACTTCCGTCCGCATTTCGCCTGAGTGCCTTATGGCTTCTGATAAGAATACAACGTTTCGCTTATGATGAAGAACGTAAGGAGCGCATTGAAAGATTAGAGACAAAGCTGATCCACACAGAAAACCACGCAAGGAGCGGATATGCAAAAGCAGTGGCAAGTCTTAACATTACCGCACAGGGAAGTCAGGAGAATCTTGCAAAATGGCTCAAAAGCGCAGCTGTTCCGGCGAATGCAGAGGTCACAGAAGAGAATATTGTCTGGTTCTACTGCAGATCCAAAGGATATCTTCTGTTAAATCAGTACGAGAAGTCCAGACGCCTTCTGGAAAAAATGCTTCCATATCTGAATGCACACCGGAGCTTACGAATCCACGCAGAGGTTCTGTTCGAAAAGGCGGTCGCAGAGTGGAATCTGGAGCAGCATGGGCAGGCACTCAAAAGTGTCATAGAATCCTTCCTGGTCAACGGAAAGAACCGATATGTCATGTTCTACACAGAATACGGCGTGACCGGCCGCAAAGTGCTGGAAGCCTACATTGACTGGATGAAGTATAATTCCCCGGAAGGATGGCACCGCAAGAAGAAGTACAATTACGGAAATGTATTACACATGCCGGAGGCGGATTATCTGGAGACAATTCTCCGCAAGACCAGAAAAGAAGCCCGGCATATGCAGAAAAATGCAGAATACCAGAGAGAAGAGCGTCTTACAATGACAGAGACAGTTATCCTGCAGTATCTTGTACAGGGGCTTACCAATGCTCAGATCTGCCAGGAAATGAAATTAAAGCTTCCGACAGTAAAAGGCCACATCTATAATATTTACAAAAAAATGAATGTAAAAAACAGGGTACAGGCTGTCATGAAGTGGAAAGAAGAGACAGAATAAAACAAAAAACAGAAAAAATAGCATAAAAACAATACTTTGGTATGGTGCATAAATGCATACAAGAGGTATAATAAAAAAGATTTTGAAAAATATTCGGAAAATACATTACATTTCCGGACGAAAGAAGGACACAAATGAGCATTGGAAATAAAAAATCAAAGAAAATCATTACCATAATTTTTGGAATTATACTGGTATTACTGATAATCCTGCTGGTAGTTCTGACAGGACACAAAAGAAGCCTGGCAAAACAGGAAGCAGCAAAGAAGGCAGAAGCGAAAGCAGAAAAAGGCCTGGAGCTTCCGTATCAGTTCGACGACGGCAAACTGGAAATGAAATCTATATTCAGCTATGCCGGTCCGAATCCGGACAACAACGCAGAGGAAGGCGACAACATAGCAGCAATTCAGATGACGAACTGCTCAGACACCTACCTCGCATCCGCGAAGATCACAGTCACAGTCGGAGACGGAACGAAACTTACTTATCAGGTAGAAGCACTCCCGGCAGGCAAGACTGTCACAGCATTCGAGGTTCAGAACCAGGAACTGCCGGACAAGCCGGCCGTAAAGAAAATCGACGCAAAGACACAATATTCCAACGATGTATCTCTGCACGAAGAAGCACTGACGATCACCGTAGAAGATACGAATATTGGTCTTACTAATATATCGCAGGAAGCCATCCAGAACATGACCGTGTTCTACCACGACGTAATGGATGACGAATATTTCGGAGGCAAAAGCTACCGGAAGACGGTAGAATCACTGGCAGCGGGCGAAAGCACCACCGTGACGGCCGAAGAATGTTACATAGGGGAAGCAGCAGTTGCCAGCATCAGTTATTGATGGCGGCAGGTGTTACTTTATAGATACTTAAGGAAAGGAGAAGGGCATGAAGAAGAAATATGAGAAGCCGCAGGTTTATATGGAGAAGTTTGAGCTTGCGGAGCATATTGCTGGATGTAAATTAACATTACAACAAGGCGATGTAGATGTTTGTGAGGCTACAGGTACTATAGGCAGTGTTACGTTACCTACAATAGACAATGCATGGTTTTTAGAAAGTACACAAGCTTGTGAGATAAAGGTAGAAGATTATTGCTACACGAATTCTACATCAACAATTGCTACAATTAATTCTTAATGAAAAATAAAAAATATTTATACACATATCGAATAGCAGACATTGTTTTTTCTATCTTTAGTAAGAATGAAATAAGAACAACAGAGAACTTTTTTCCGTTTATATATCAGGGGGAGAAAAAAGATTTTATTATTCAATTGGAAGAGAAGGAATCTATGCCTTTTGAAATGAATAATGTATTGTTTGAAAATTATATATTTAAAGCAGGAAAAGACAAAGAAGGATATTATAGAATTTTCTGTGATCACAAAGAGAATAACAGACCGTATGCTCAATCCAGAATTTATGATAATGGTATGGAAGAAATATGTTATTTGAAAGAATTTCAGAATTCGTTTAGCGAAAGTCAAAATACATTTTCTCATATAGGGTTTGAAGAATTATTGATAAGAAAAAATGCAATTGTTTTACATGCATCGTTAATCGAGTCAGAGTATGGAGGAATCTTATTTACTGGACCGTCTGGAATCGGAAAATCTACACAGGCAGACATGTGGGCAAAATATGAGAAAGTAGAGATACTAAATGGAGACAGACCAATTTTGAAAAAGGAAAATGAGAATTGGAAAGCATATGGTTCTCCGTATGCAGGATCTTCAGATTATTATGTCAATAAAAGCACAAACGTAAAGGCAATTATTGTACTTGAACAGAGCAAAACGTGTTCTATAGAGAGACTCAAGAATAGCAGAGCTTTCTTAAAACTGTATTCCGGAATGATAGTTAATACATGGCGGCCAGATTTTGTAGAACGAGTAGTTGATCTTACAAAGGATCTTATAGAACAAGTTCCGGTATATTTACTGAAATGTACGCCTGATTATGAGGCTGTAAAAATGTTGAAATCAGTATTGGAGAGAGAATAAGTAATGGATGCCAAAGAAATATATTATGAAAGTTTATTGACAAAAATGCTCTTTCAAAAGTCCAGTATAAAGAAAATACCGTTGAGTGGAACGTTCGAGTTAAGTCCGGTGTGTAATTTTGATTGTCGTATGTGTTATGTGAGAAAGTCGCCGGAAGAGGTAAAGTGTCATAACAGAAAAATGCTGAACCTTGAGCAATGGAAAAAAATAGCAGACCAGGCAGAAAATGCAGGAATGCTCTACTTATTGCTTACAGGTGGAGAGCCTTTTTTATGGCCGGATTTTTGGAAATTATACATGTATCTGTCAAAAAAAGGGTTTTTGATATCAATTAATAGTAATGGATCTTTGATTGACGAAGGTGTAATTGAACAATTAAAGGAAAGACCACCTATCCGAATTAATATTACATTATATGGAGCATCAAATGCAACTTATGAAAAATTATGTAAGGCTTCGAATGGATTTGATAAGGTTGACAGAGCAATAAATTTATTAAAAGAAACAGGCATATCTGTTAAATTAAACTGTTCTCTTACTCCGTATAATATTGGCGATCTTGAAGCAATGATACAATATGCTGAAGAAAAGCAATTGATTTTAGAGACAAATCCATATATGTTTCCACCATTAAGAAAAAACCCTGAAAAAATAGGAGTAAATGATCGTTTTACACCTAAAGAGACCGCATATTGGCAAATAAAAAGATATCAATTGCAGTATGGAAATGAATTGTATCAGAAGTATTTACAGGGAATTTGTGATGGTATGGTAAAACCGCAGGGAATGGATGAGTCTTGCTATGATCCGATTGATGGAAAAGTAAGATGTAGAGCTGGAAAAGCAGCATTCTGGATTACATGGGATGGTTATATGCTGCCATGTGGAATGATGCCGGAGCCGAAGGTTGATATGTATAAAGTGTCATTTGAAGATGCATGGAAACAATTAACTCAAAAGACAGAAAATATTCGTTTATCTGGAATATGTGAAAAATGTAGTAATCGAGGAATATGCCATTCATGTGCAGCAATGGCGTATGCTGAAACTGGAGAGTTTCAAAAAGTTCCAATTTATTTATGTGAGATGATGGATGCAATGAAAAAAATTGCAGAAATGGAATTGAGCAATTTGGAATAATAATAAAAAGGAGGCAAGAACATGAAGAAAAACATGAAAAAAATCCTGGCACTTTTGCTGACGGCCAGTATGACTTTGGGAATGACGTTTACAGCGTCAGCAACTGAAGCAAATCAGCAAAATACAGAAGAACAGCAAGACACAGAATCAGTTGTTTCGGATGAGAGTGCAGAAAAACAGGATAGTGATAGTGGAGCTGCAGAACAGGTTGTTTCGGAAGAGCCTACAGAGGATAGCGAAGCGAAAGCTGCAGTAACCACTTCAACTATGGGAAGTAAACCGGCTGATGGAACAACAATGAATCAGCCATTTAAAGCGGGAACAGGTGGAAGTCAGAACTTCAGAATTCCAGCGATGGTAACACTATCTGACGGCACAATTGTGGCAGCAACAGATGCACGTTGGGATACAACAACAGATGGATATGGATTGGATACAATCGTTTCCAGATCAACAGATGGTGGCGCAACATGGAATTATACATTTGCAAACTATCTTGGAGACAATGGAAATGTTTCGAATTCTAATTCCACAGCATTTATAGATCCGGCATTGACTGTAACTGCAGATGATACAATTTATATGTTGGTAGATTTATATCCGGCTGGTGGTATTATTTCCAGTATTAGCAATGGAACGGGCTATAACAGTGCTGGAAAATTGATGTTAAGCAATGGTGGTAGTAATTATGGATATTATCTGGATAATGGCAAGATTTACAGTAATAATGGTACAGAAGTCAGCGGCTTACAGGTAGATGATTACTTTAACCTTACGGGAACATATCAGAATCAGTCATATGATACAAATTTGTTTTTCAATGATTCACCGTTTAAGGTGTTGAAGACAAGTTATCTGTATCTTACTAAGAGTACTGATGGTGGAGCAACATGGTCTGCACCAACTATGTTGAACTCACAGGTTAAGAATTCTTCAGATAAGTTTTATGGTGTGGGTCCTGGACGCGGTTTGACCACAAGACTTGATAATGGAACTGAAAGAATTATCTTCCCATGTTATACTTATACGAGTGACGATGGTAATACAAGTGTAATTTATTCTGATGATGGTGGACAGACCTGGACACGGAGTAAGAATATTCCTGATCAGACATCAGAGGCAACGTTGACAGAGGTCAATGGAAAAATCTACATGTTTACACGTCATGGTGGTTACTATGTATCTGAAGATCATGGAGCAACATGGGGATCTAGACAGAATGTTAGTGGAATTAGTTATACAACCTCCTGCCAGATGAATGCGATTACCTATTCGAAAAAAATTGATGGAAAGGATGCAATTCTTTTATCAGCAGGAACTAATGGAAGAAAAAATGGAAAAATCTTTGTTGGATTAGTACAGGGTGATGGAAGCATTAACTGGGAATATAACTATCCGGTCAATAATGGTGAATATCAGTATTCTTGTATGTCTGAATTAAATGATGGTACAGTTGCATTGTTGTATGAAAACGGGAGCGCATCTGAAAAATTTGAGAAATATTCAATTGAGAAGATTGCCAATGGCGCAAAAATTGCACATGCGCATGTAGCTACATCAGAAGGAACTTCAGTTACAGCAACCATTTCAACAGAAAATGCTGGTGATACTTTCGAATTTTCAAAGTGTGAGAAGAAGGCAGAAGCAACAACTGTTGAAGGATATAATTGTTCAGTTACTTATGATATAGAACTTTTATTAAATGGAAAGAACTATACAGATTCTGCTGAACTTACGGTGCCGTATGATGAGAGTGTATTTAATGGATGTACGAAATTTATTGGTTATGTTGCAAAAAGTGCTTCTGGCAAAGCACAGACATTCCCTGTAACAGTGAAGAATGGGAAATTTGTTGGAATATGTCCGCACTTTTCAGAGGTAACAATTGCAGGATATAAAGATGATATTCCGGAGGGTGTAGATCACGTTGAAGATGTTAGCCTTGGAGTGAATGGAACAACTTCATATACACAAGAGGGAGAATACAGTAAAGAGTACTCAGATGATATTGTAGATGCCAAAGCTAAAGTGACTAATAAAGAGTTACCACCGTATTATGAAACGGCAACTTTAAAGGCTGGAACATTCTACGCTTCATCAAAAGCGAATGATACTAGCCCGGCAACACAGATTACACTTGAAGATGCCGGAAATGGACAGTATTATGTGAAGAATGCAAATGGTGAGTATATCTACCCATCTGCTAGTTTAGGCTGGGACTGGAGCTATGCATTAGAGAATGGAAAACAGGCTGTAAATGTAGAATCAAATGATGATGGTAGTGTGTGTCTGGAAAAATCTTATAGAAAGCGGTTTCGTTCGACAACTGCATATTTAAATCTGTCTTCCAATGAATTTTCATGTAGTGGAGAGCGTAGCAACATATATCTTTACAATCAGGTTACACCTGCACCAGAAACACAGACAAAAATAACTTTTAAGGGAAAGCAGGTAGGAACTACGTCTGTTACAATTGGAACCACAATGTATAGAATTACCGTACAGGAACGAGGTGGAAATGATACAGCCTCTGTAAAAGTTGGTGGTTCAGCAAATATTTCTATACCACATACCATTGGAACAGATGAAACGGTTACATGGTCATCTTCTGATTATGCAAAAGCAGGAGTTTACAGTGCTGATGGGAAAAATGCTACTTTAACCGGACGTAAGACGGGAACTACGGTAGTAACTGCAACTGTAAAAAATAATGAAGGAACTGTAGCAGCTACATATACCTGGAACGTAACCGTTATAGACGGAAGTGCAGCAAATACAGGTGGGCATACAGTTACCTATACTATAGACAATACTATTTATAATGGTAAATTATATTATTCTGTAGATGGTAGCGAATTAGTAGAGGTACCGGTTGCTTCTCAGACAACGGATGCTGATGGAAATACAATTTATACATATAAAACAATTAGCGTTGAGCAGAAAAATGTAGCATATTCTCAGATGCAAATTTTTGTAAAACCTGACGATGGATATGCGGTATCTACAGTATCGGCAACAAAGGGAGATACATATTCACAGTTCTATGGTATTGATAAAGAAAATTTAAAGGTTATATATTCAGATGAGCATCAAGGTGGAAGAATAGAAGATTGCCTTACAGCAGAACAAGAAAAGGCTTTACTGGCAGAGGCTGTTGAAAAAGGCTGTGATGCAGTATTTTGGTATTCGCGTGGATCAGAAGGAAGTCACTTGACAGAAAATAGAGAGGCAACAATCACACATGAAATTCATTGTGATAAATTACCGACCGTTACAAAAGAAATAGAATACCTTAAGCAGGGAGATGACTATAAGAAGTATACAGAAGGTATGACGGCAAATGCAGGAGATACCGTAGTATTTAAAATTGTTGTATCAACATATAAGGAATCTGCGGATATCAATTATTCAAATGCTTTATTGAAAGACATTATGCCAAATGTTGCAGGTACTGTAAAACTCTATTCAGGTGTTGGCGAGAGTGCAACAGCATTAACTAATCCATATAAAATAACAAATGAAATTAATCATGCACGTACAAAAGAAGCTAAGAATTATAAGGCAGAAGATTATACTTATTATGCGGTATATGAATTGCAAGATGAGGATTTGGAGCAATTGATTACTAATAATGTGGAATTGTCTTATGCTTACAGTTCGACGTATAGTTCAGGTACATACGGAGGAACAGCCAAGGCTAATGCACAGTTTTTCGCTACAGCTTTTGAAGGAATTAATGATATTGTAGTGGATTATGGTTCACCTGTAACAACAGAAAGAACAAAGGCCTGGGGAACTGGTAAGTTTTCTATAACTGGAGCAGCAAATCATGGTGTTGTAAAAGTAGATGGTGATAATACAACAGGAATTCAGGTAACTTATACACCAACAGAAGTTCTTACAGAAGCTGATACAGTAACATTGACAAATTCAAAAGGCGGCGTATACAAATTCAAAGTATATCCTGCAACGACTGTATATTATGAAGAAGGATTTGGAACATATACAAATCAGCAAAATGGTGGTTCTAATAAGGGAACAGCTGCACAGACAGTATCTTCAGTTGGTTCTAAGGCACATTATGGATATGATTCATCATATGATAATAATACACAGGATTCTGATAATAGTGTAGTTGAACTTGCTGCAAATGGAAAAGGTGAATTTAGCTTTAAAGGAACCGGAGTTGAATTATATGCAAGGTCAACACCTGACAGCGGAAAGATAATGGCTTATCTGTATAAAGGAACTACGCTGAAAAAACTGTATACGATAAATACAAAACAGGCTGTCGGAACATCAGGTTTAACAAGTATGCAGAATAAAACCGCATATAGTGCACCTGTTTTAAGTATTGCAGGACTGGATGCGGGAGAGTATACCATTAAATTTGAAGTTGTAAAGACAACGAATGATGATGGAACAAAAGAGATTAAGCCGGTATATATTGACGGATACAGAGTATATAGTGATACTACTTATAATGAACAATATAGTCAGGATGACGAAGCTAACCCAACATTTACAGAGATGAGAAATAGCGTTTTGGCAGCGTTAGATGTAGATACAACAAAGGGTACATATGCAAATCAAATTGCTCAAGGTATAGCATCTCAGGTTTATGACAAAACAACAGGAACAGGTGCAGTTATTGTTAATAATAACAAAGAGGTAGCGGGAACAGCTCAGGATCTGTTGAATAATGGACCGAAAAATGAGATTTATTTGAATCCAAATCAGGCAGTAGTATTCCAGTTTGCAAGTGGTATTACGACAGCGCAGATTGGTCTTAAGGCATTACAGGGAAATGCAGCACAATATACAATTTCGTATGAGGATGGAACTTCAGAAGATAAAACTTTAAATTCAAGTACAGACATGTTCTATAAGCTTGATGCTAAAAAGGGTACGATTACAATTACAAATAAAGCAGGTTCGGGAGTTTTAGCAATTACGAAGATAAAGACATTCGGAGAGATTTCAAGTAATGCGATGTTTGCTGAGTTGAGCGCAGATGATTTCATGCCTGCATTGTTATCTCTTGGCTATGAGACAGAGAAACCAATGGCTGACGCTACAGCCAATCTCAACCTGGTAGACTACACAGGCAAGACGATCGCATCTACATCCCTTACAGCTAACGGCGAGCAGGGCACAGATGCAACATTTACAGCTGATCAGATCAAGTCAGCAGTGACATCAGCACTTCCGGAAGGATATGCAGTTGTGGATGCTTCCAAGATTGCAGACCAGACAGTGAAGTATGGTGAGAGCGCAGATGTGAATGTACAGATCGGTAAGGTTGCGACACTGAAAGTAACTTATAAGAAGTTATTCGGCAAGACAGTTGGAACTGCAACACTGACAGGTGTTCAGACTTCAGCCGGAAGCAAGTATTCATTCAGTGCTTCTGAGATCAAGAAAGCAGTTCCGAGTGGATACTGGACAATCAAGCTTTGGGGAACCAAGGTGAAATACGGAACTACAGGTACTCTGACAGTTAACGTATTTTAAAGTAAAAATAATCAAATAAAAAGGGCAGATACCATTTGCCTCTGAACAGATACCGCCATCCGGGGCAGCAATGCTATCCGGATGGCGGTATTATTATGTTACGATGCGCCTGAAGCTGCCAATGAATAAGAACATTATTCGGGTGAGCGTAGTTCAAAATAATAAAAGACTTGAAACAAGAAGATTTACATGTTAATATAACTTTACTAATGGACGTTCTGTCCATTTAGAATAATTCAACGGTCTCAAAAGACCATCACATTTATCAGAGGAAGATCCCTCAAGATTACCAGACAATTTATAAAAAAGAGAAAACGTATTTTGCGGAAGGAATCTTGTAGAAAAGATATATATCGTGTATAGTATATATAGATGTTGCGAAATCCATTCAAGTTTTCACGTAAGATAACGAGAAGGAGAATGGATGAAGAGAAAAAGTATCTTGTACAAAGACCTGGAAGTATCCAGGGCGAAGGAAATCTATGATGAATCCTGCAAGAATATCCTTGCGAACAAAATCATACTGGCCTGGATAATGAAAAGCTGCATGAAAGAATATAAAGACTGCAGTATCCGTGACATTGCAGACCACTACATAGAAGGGATACCGGAGATATCTCAAAGGGAAGTACACCGGGATGAGGCGCCAGCGTCTGATCCGGGAAAGATCAGAGGAGAGAACACCGAAGATAAGGCAGTGAATGAAGGAACCGTTCGCTACGACATCATGTTCCGGGCAATATTGCCCCAAGGCCAGGAAAAAGTAGAATTGATCATCAATATAGAGGCACAAAAAGATTTTTATCCGGGATATCCCCTGATCAAGAGAGGGATATATTATGGCTGTAGAATGATCTCATCCCAATACGGCACGATATTTACCAACAGCCATTATGAGAAGATCCAGAAAGTATACAGCATCTGGATCTGCTTTAACCCGCCGGAGAAACGGAAGAACAGTATCAATATATACTCCGTAAAAGAGAAGATATTAGAAAATGAATATGGAATAACGATGACGTATGAAGAGAAAGAAGAGGTGGAGAAGATGTGTAATCTGAGTGAGTATGTGTGGGAGAAAGGGCTCCGGGAAGGCCGAGAAGAAGGACTCCGGACAGGAATAAACGATGGAGAACTACAAAATCTAGTCAGAATGGTGCTCAAGAAAATGCGAAAAGACGTCTCGTATGAAATAACTGCGGAACTCTTTGAAGAACCGGTAGAAAAGATCCGAAAGATATATGAAGTAGCGGAGAAATATGCGCCGGAATATGATATTGAGTCAATTTGTCGCGAACTGGCAGCATAAAGCACTTTGGTTACACCGCAAGGGAATGTCCTTGTGCCTTACCGATGGATTTGGTATAGTATAAGGTGTTATTCTGTAAAGGAGGCTCGTGATGAAAGAGACAGGAGAATCCAGATTAACAAAGAATAAAACTGTTATATTACTTCTGATCATTCTTTTAATCCTGATATGGTTTGTCGGGGAGATTCTTATTTCTTATCATTGGATGAAAGTGAACCGGTATCCGGTGACGGTCCGGAATTTGCCATATACGGATACGGTTACAGATGCAGGATTCAAGATGGTGGTGATTTCGGATCTTCATGATCATGAATTCGGGAAAGACAATGAGAAGCTGATCCGGTGTGTAAAAGAACAGGATCCAGAGATGATCATTCTGGATGGCGATATGCTGAATGAGGATTCGAAGAGTGACAGGGTGCCGGTTAGGCTGGTAAAAGGTCTGGCAGAGATTGCACCGGTGTATTATGCGCTTGGAAATCATGAACTGGATTATATCGGTGCTGCAGAAGGGAAAAAGATGCAAAAGCACCCGGAGGATTCTGGATTGGTGAAGGATCTTACAGATGCCGGTGCGTGTGTGCTGGAAGAGGGTTACCGGGACGTGGAGATTGGCGGATGTAAGGTGCGTATCGGTGGGATGTATGAATATGCATTTGCTTTGGATGGAGATAACAGTGCAGAGAATCTGACAGGTGATGTACGGGATTTTCTGGAGGAGTTTCAGAATACAGACCGGTACAAGATTATGTTGTGCCACAGACCGGATAGTTTTGTATTCGGTGATGCATCCGATTACTGGAAGATCGATCTTGTGATCAGCGGACATGATCATGGAGGACAGGTAGTCATTCCATTCAAGGGAGGACTATATGGTGGCGATCAGGGATGGTTCCCGCCATATGTGCATGGACTGTACCGGACAGGAAGGATCCGGCTGTTCGTGACGAGTGGATTAAGCAGTGAGAAACAGAAGCTCCCGAGATGGAATAACCGGCCGGAGATTGCGGTACTTAACGTACATTGATCAGACAGTTGAAGAAGTAAAAAGACGGATAGAAGGACAGTATAGAAGAGATTTTACGGAGAGGAATATACGGATGAAGAAGTTAAAAGTGTTCAGCGTAATCCTGTTGGTCACATCAATTGGTGCATTTGTGGCATTTCAAGGATATACGCGGATGATACAGGATAAGAAGCCGCCGGTAGTATCCTGTGATAGTTCGGAACTTAAGGTGTCAGTCAAAGCGAAAGAGAAAGATCTGTTAAAAGGTGTTACGGCGAAAGACAGTCGTTCCGGTGATGTGTCGGATACGCTGGTGGTTGAGAATATGTCTGAATTCACGGATAAGGGAAAGAGGACGGTTACTTATGCAGCGGTAGACAAAAGTATGAATGTCGGAAGAGCCGAGAGAACGCTTGTATATGAGGATTATAAGCCGCCTGTATTTCATATGACGGGTTCGCTGTGTTATGCGGCGGGAGAGACTGTAGATGTGTCATCAAAGATTACTGCGGACAGTGTGTTGGACGGAGATCTTACATCAAATATCAAGTATTCACTGGAGAAGACGGTCAATACGCAGGTTGCGGGTGAGTATCCAATCGAGTTCAGGGTTATGGACAGCGGCGGGAATACAGTGTATCTGAAGACGCAGATCAGTATTTCCGATAAAAGTTATGCAGGGATTGATGTGAAATTAAAAGATTATCTGATCTACCTTTCTGTCGGAGATGCATTTGATCCAAATGCATACTTTGATTCGGCAGATAAAGAAGGCGAGCTTACGGTGCAGTCGAATGTAAATACTGCAAAGGCAGGATCCTATTATGTGGATTATATCGTGAACGCCGGTGCAATCAGTGGAAAAAGCAGACTGGTCGTAGTTGTACAGTAGAGGAAGCGGGAAAGAGGATAGAGAAGAGATGGAGAAGGAAATACAGAAAAAACAGATCGAGGATATGTATAATGTAGTCCGTGATGTGTTGAAAAACTGGTGGGTAATACTTTTTATCGCAATATCAGTATCATTGCTTACCTATATTGGTGCGGCCTGGATGTATCATCCGACTTATACCTCCAGCACAACATTCGTGGTGTCGGCGAAGGGATCGAGTACGGGTGCGTATGCGAATCAGAGCCAGACGGAGAAATTAACGGATACATTTCAGTCAGTTATGAACAGTCAGATCCTGAAGAAGAAAGTGTCAGAGAGTCTGAAGATGGATACATTTCCGGGGACGGTGAAGATTGCTGTTGTACCGGAGACGAATCTTCTGACGGTGTCTGTGACGAGCGGTTCCCCGGAGACATCGTTCAAGCTTCTTAAGAGTATGCTGGAGCATTATCAGGATGTGTCGAAGAATGTGCTTGGTGAAGTGGTTATGGAAGTATTCGAAGAACCGAATTTTCCGTCGGCGGCAGATGTGGCATTCCAGGGAAGTGATGTAATGAAGAAGGGATTCCTTGCGGGTGTCGGACTGATGATCGTGCTGCTGGCATTGATTTCTTATCAGAAAGATAATGTAAAGAGTGAGGAAGAAGTGACAGAGAAGCTGGATACGACAGTATTCGGCACGCTGAATCATGAACCTTTGTACAGGAACTTAAGAGCCCGTCTGAAACGGCAGAAAAAGAAGATCCTGATCACGGAACCGGCGGTAAGCTTTGGTTTTGTGGAGACGATCAAGAAGATGCGTACAAAGCTTTTATATAACAGAAGCAGACATTATGATAAAGTACTGCTTGTAACAAGTGCGATGAGAAAAGAAGGAAAGACGATCGTGGCAGCCAACCTTGCGCTTGCTATGGCGCAGAGGGGGAAGAAGGTACTTCTGATCGAAGGGGATATGCGTAAGAGTTCACTTGCATCATTCTTGAATGTTGAAGTTCCGGATGGAGCCGGATTTTCAGAGCGTATCAGTCATGATCTGGAGTCTTTGATATTCCAGGTGCCGGACCGGTCTTTATATCTTCTGCCGAATAATGTGGCACATAAGCGGTCAACGGAATTCCTGGGATCGCAGAGATTTGCTGAATTCTTAAATCATATGCGGGAAGAGATGGATTTCATCATTATCGACGGACCGGCGGCCAAGGGAAGAGCAGATGCAGAGGTCCTGGCAAGAAGAGCCGACTTCTCACTTCTGGTTGTGAAGCAGAATTATACGAAGGTACCATATATCAATGATACGATCGATATGCTGGACCGTTACGGACATGGACTGACAGGATGTGTATTTAATGATGTGCTGGTAAGCGGCGCTGTATTCAGTTCGGGCTACGGTTATGGATATGGTTACGGTTATGGATATGGCAAATACCGCTATGGTAAATATCATGGATATGGAAAGTATCATTCATACTATTATAACCGGGCAGATGAGGAACAGGAAAACGTATCACGAAAGAAAGAGGAGACCAGATAATGGCAGATCAGGAAAAGGAAAAAAGTCAGGAGTTAGGGCTGATAGATATTACAGAGATACTGTCGGATTATTTGCGTATTTTCCGCAGAATGTGGGCATGGGTTCTGATCTTCACAATTCTTGGAGCGGGACTGTCGTATGTACGGGCGAGACTGCAGTATCAGCCGGTCTATACGGCATCGGCAACATTTACGGTAAATATACAGAGAGAACAGCAGGGCGTTGCGGATACGGGTTCTGCGTCTTTCTTTAATAATTCCACGGCAGAGCAGATGGCGAAGACATTTCCGTATATTCTGACGAGTGGTGTATTAAAAAGGAAGGTAGCAAAGGATATGAAAGTTGATGCCGTACCGGGTTCGATCAAGGCAACGGTTGCGGAGAATACGAATCTTCTGACGATTTCCGTAACGGATCAGGATGCCGGAAGGGCTTATGCTACGTTGAAGTCTGTGGAGAAGAATTATCCGTCGATCTCTGAAGTGATCGTTGGAAAGGTGAACATGGAGATGCTGGATGAGACTGGGATTCCGGCAGAACCGGATAATCCGAAGGCATTTCGGAAGAATGCGGTTAAAGGTGCGGCGGCAGGACTTCTGCTGGTCATGATCTGGACGGGAATTCTGGTGGTGACCAGAAGGACAGTCAGAAAAGAATCGGATATTCACAGATGGATGAACACTAGATGTCTGGGAACTGTTCCGGAAGTACATGAGAAGCGAAGATCCAGATCAACGATGATGCGAATGATCCTGACAGATCCGAAGGTTGAGGAGAAGATGCAGGAGTCTTTCCGTATCATAAGGAATAAGATTGAGTATAATGCACAGGAATATCACATGAAGACGTTCCTTGTAACCAGTGCGCTGGCAGGAGAAGGTAAAAGTACGGTAGCAGTTAATCTGGCACTTTCGCTGGCACAGGCAGGCCAGAGGGTTACACTCGTGGATTGTGACCTGAGACACCCGACGGATCGTCAGATACTGGGGATTGAAGAGAACGGAGTCGGTCTTAGGGAAGTACTGGAACACAAAGCAAAATTGAAAGAGTGTCTGATGAAAGCGGAAGATATCGGACTTGACCCGGATATGTGCATGATATTCCTTCCGGGAGGCAAGACGATCAGCGACGGATCAGACCTTCTCGGAACAGAGCTGATGGGACGGATTATCGAGAAACTGGAAGAGATATCAGATTTTGTAATTCTGGACAGTGCTCCTGCCGGTCTTCTGACCGATGCGGTGGTACTGGCACAGTATGCGGACGGAGCGGCGTTCGTCGTCAGAAAAGACTTCGCAAGAGTGGACTATATTATGGATGGAATGGAACATCTGGCAGAAAGTAATATACAGATCATTGGTGGAATCCTGAACGGAGTATAAGAGTATAATAAGATAAAAAAGAACCCGACACGGCTGTCATATCATGTGGTATGCTCCCCGTCAAGAGGACAATAAAAAATAATAAATTTTTGTATCGTCAG
>OLRA01000419.1_pt1 | contig 58687 bp, 40 predicted proteins | sample 1673011 | NCBI WGS metagenome assembly OLRA01 (sample SAMEA3136746, study PRJEB25190) | human gut metagenome | reverse complement strand
GCAAAACCATCGCATTTCGTTTCCCTACACGACACATTTCGTTTTTGCGATTATATATTCATGATATACCTTCTTGGCATCAGTTCCACGCACATCATGATTTCCCTCGACCGTCACGAACGGTAATCCGCCGAACTCCTTCTTGAACGCATTCATGACATCGTCGAGCATCTTTCTGTGCACATCTCCGTTTCCGCAATCTCCCTGAATGAGGTCGCCTACCTGCAATGCGATCTGAGTATTCTCATCAGCAAGGCATGCGCATCTTTTCAGCAGCCGCGGACAGCGTTCACGCCACATTTCACCGTTGCGGGCAAATTCCGCACGCTGGACACGGTTGAGCCATTCCACTTTTTCGTTGTAATGTGAATGATACACATCGGCCGGCTCGGTATCGAAGTGAGTGTCGCCTAGAATTACGATTGAGTAGTTTTTGTCCTTCCGGCTCTTGGCCCCCGCAAGAACAGGAAAGTTGAGAAATGTCATACTTGTCAGCGAAAGTGCTGACACAGCGATAAAATCGCGTCTGTTCATCTGATTATTATAGTTATAGTAGTCCGACAATAGCGTGGCTTGTCATATCTTTGTTATCAATTACGTCAAGCAAATTTACCAATTATTTCGATAAACTGATACTTTTTTGAGAAAAATCGATACTGTTTTTCAGGATTGAATGATGCGGTTACAAGTCGCAGCCGGGCAGAGGGCACAATGCGAAAAAAGCACCGCAACGATTGCTGCAGTGCTTTCCGTGGTGGGAGCAGAGGGAGTCGAACCCCCGACCCTCTGCTTGTAAGGCAGACGCTCTGAACCAACTGAGCTATGCTCCCAAGCTTATTTGCATTCCGACTTGGTCTCTATTTCCAAATCGGGAATGCAAATATATGACTATTTTTCCATTCAGCAAAAATAATTTGACATTTTTGCCACCAGAATCAAGAATTTACTGCGCCACACCCCAACGGACATTGATTTCATGCGCATACTTCACCTTCTCGAGAAGGAATTTGCGCACGTCCTTCCATCTGTAGTATGGGCCTTCAACCGGTGTCAGAGCCGGCACGAGACGCTCCTGCTCATTCAAGAGGAACTTGACCAGAACATCCTTGCACTTGGTGTCACCATCCTTACGGTAGAACACCATCTGCAGGTTCATTGCCATCGGAACATATTCTGACGTCATCCAGTACTTCCAGACATCCTTTGCCGGAAGCCTCTTGTCGCAGCCCTCGATGCCGATCAATGCAGAAAGCGGTGCCACAGACACGTCGTGGGCGAATCTGAGGTCCGCTGCACGCTGGCTCCCGGATGTAAGTGCCGCATCCGCCTTCGCGATAAAATCAGAGAGCAGAGTTTCTGTCAATGACATCCTGCGTCCGCCGGACTCCACTGAATTGCACATTTCAGAATAGATTCTGCAGGCATTGACCTTAGCCAGCTGATACCTCATATCCTCAGTGTAGTACGCAGGCACGCACACATCGTCCAGCCTGATATCCGGAGCGATACTGCCCCAGATGAGCACCTCCCTCATGAATTTCCAGGACGGGGAAACCAGCTTGGCACCTTCTTCCGGATCCTTGAAAATAGAAGAAAGGAATGCTGTAGTATCCAACAACGCCTTGGCCAATGAGTCCGTAACATCACTGCCGAGGTGTACGATATCGAAATAATCCGCAGGCTTGTAGAGAAGGTATGCCATGTAGGAATCCCCGCTATGGACATTGACCTTGAGGCTCTTGCGTTCCTTCTTAAGCCTTTTTGTAAACGCCATCATACTCTCCTGGCATCTTCTGACAGTGCTTGAAGCGGCGTCCACATAGATTCTTTCCTCACTTGAGAACACCTCCGGAAAACGGCGATACATACGTTTCGCTATCATCTGATGCTCCTCAGCTCCGAGTTCGGAAAGTTTGCCCAAGTTTCCCACCGTAGCAGAATCGACTTTCATCAATTCGCGGTACAATGCCATTCCACGCTCAGTAAGCATCCCGGTTTCCGCAGCCTTACTGATTTTTTCCGGAGCCTTGTCGAACTTCTTGGACGAATCGTGATAGCGTGAGCCATGACGGCCTATATGACTGATATAGAACGGATTGTATCCTTCCGGCGCTGCAGTGTCATGCATATTGCCAGGCTTATAGACATGGTATATGCCGACTCCTGCATAAGGATCTGCCGCCAGTTTTTCACGAGTTACCTGTGCAGAGGCATTGACACAGACAAAGAGGGAAGCCGCTGCAGCAACGAAAATTCTTATCGGTTTCATGGTGTTATCTTCTTGGTCTCGCTGTTCTCATTGACTTGATAGCCTTGCCCTGGAGAGAATGTATTTCTTTCCTGCTCCAAGGAAGTCCGATGAACTCGGACGGGTAGTCGGTCTCGATGATGTCCGGTTCGGCCAGAAGTTCGCGCTCATAGGCGATGCGGCGGTCCACATCTTTCTTCACCTTGTCGGAAGAGCCTGTGATTGAGGTCATTATCATCACGCCCTTCTTATGCAGTTCGCGGTAAATGTCATGAAGTTCAGGATTCACGGCCAGACGTATATAAGCCATGATGTGGTCCCATGGAATAGGGCACTCATCGTAAGCCTTAAAATGTTCCGGCTTGCTGATTTCCACGCAGAACATCACATTCTGCACGCCGTGATTCCAGTAGTACAGAGCCTCGTCGATGGAACGCACGCTCAACATGATGTTGTGGTACATTGACCAGTCCCCTCCCGGAAGCAGCTGCTTGATATAGTAGTCCAACGCTCCCTTCTTCTCGGCATCGCTCACGCCCTTGGTATTGATGTACTTGTTGTCGAAGTTGAAGACGACCTTATCCTTGCCCCACTCCAGCATCTCCTTCAATGTCGGTATCTTGTAAGGGGTCTCCTTGCCCTTTCTGTCCACGAGATTGAACTGGCGGATCTGTTCATAGGTATAATCACAGACCTTGCCTTTGCCTGTCGTGGTCCTGTCCAGCGTAAGGTCATGCATCAGTACCATGACACTGTCCTTCGTGAAACTGAAGTCAATTTCGAAGAACGTCGGCATCATTGACAATGTCTTTTCGCACGACTCGATGCAGTTTTCCGGATAACCTGCCATCATACCGCCACGATGAGCGCTGATGATGACATCTCTCTTCGGAGAATATCTGAAATAATTCTGAAGGTCTTCAAAAGAATTGATTTCCACCTTGTTACGGTCAATGCCCTCCTGGTATCCGGCTTCGGGATTCTGAGCATTCGCCGCAGTCACGGCCATAGCGAACAATGCTGCAGCCGCGATTGTAAGTCTGTGAAGCATCATATCTTTTCCACCTCTTTATAAGCATTGACAATCTCCTGAAGCATCGGATCTCCGGACTTGATGCCGGTAACGTCCGAAATGGCAGGAACAAGTCCCTCTGTAGCAATCTTTTCCATCAGCTGTACGCTCTGCGGATCTTCAGGATTGTTGAAGTGCAATGCAGCACCGACTCCGAGCAGAATCTTGTCATAAGGCAGTCCGAAACTCTTGGCTGTCATTACCGGCTTTATGAGTCTGTCGTCCGGAGAAAGCTTTCTTATCGGCTCACGTCCCACACGGGTAACGTCGTCCTTGAGATATGGATTGTGGAAACGCTTGATAATCTTCTCGATATATTTGAAATGAGCCTCATGGTCGAAGCCGAACTGCTTTACCAGAGCCTCGCCGCTCTGCTGCATCGCAGCGTGCACGACAGCGTAGATTTCCGGAGTTTCAATGCTCTCAAGAATGGTCTGGCAGCCCTTCATCTTACCGAGATATGCTGTAATCGCATGACCGGTGTTGAGCGTAAACAGTTTTCTCTCAATGTATGCGAGGAGGTTGTCGGCCATATTCATACCTGCAATCTCAGGAGCTTTTCCGACAAACGCCTTTTCCTCGACATTCCATTCGTAGTATTTCTCCACAGCCACGTCGATAGGATTCTCGCTTCTTACCGGAGGGACAATGCGGTCAACAGAGCAGTTTGGAAAACCTGTGTGCGCAAGACACCACTCTGTCTGAGCCTCGTCGAGATGAGAAAGCACAGCTTCCTTAAGACGTGACGATGCCATAAGTCCGTTTTCGCAAGCGATAATGTTCAGAGGAGCCTCGATTCCGGCTTCTTTTCTCGCGACAATGCCTTTGGCAATAGCCGGTGCAATGAACGGAAGTATCCTCAGACCTACTGCCGTAGTCAGAATTTCAGCTTCCTTTATCACATCCACTACCGCATCGGTAGATGAATCCACCGCGCTGACGCCAGAAATCAGAATATCCTCACTGTCAACGTCCTTGATATGGACAGTGTACTGCCTGTCAGCATTGATCCTGTCCACGATTTCCTTGTTCACATCTGCGAACACTACCTTGTAGCCTGACTGCGAAAGTACGGCTCCGATAAATCCTCGGCCGATATTGCCGGCCCCGAATTGAACTGCTGTTTTCATTTATAATCGTTATTTAGTGTCTTTTACTATTTTCCATGATTCCGGATTGCGGAAGCCTGCGAGGAATGCCTTCACATCCATCCGTTTCTTGCCCGAAAGTTGGACATCAGTCAGAGAAACCGCTCCGTCAGCCGTAGTGACAGCGAAGAATGATTTGTCGTCACTCAGAATCTCGCCAGGAGCAGCCGCAGACTTGCCGGCTTTCTCAAGCATTGACCTGAAATCCTCTCCTTCCACCTTCTCTCCGAAATAAATCTTCAACTGGACCGGTTCCGGATGCGCTTCCGACTTCAGCATGGTAAATGCAGCCGGGTACGGGCTCAGACCTCGGATCAGATTGTAAACAGCGGAGGTCTTCTTGTTCCAGTCAATGTCACACAGCTCCCGAGTGAGTTTCGGCGCCGGTTTAAGGACTTCCGAGCCCTGGATGAAACTCCTCTGGACACGCGTTTCTATATTCTTCTCAATGATACCCTCAACGGTCTGTACCACGAGTTCCGCTCCGATCGGCATCAGCTTGTCGTGAAGCGTACCTGCCGTATCTTCCGGAGTTATACGGCATTCCTGCCTGAGCATAATTCCGCCTGTGTCAATGTCCTTGTCTATCATGAAGGTAGTAACACCTGTCATCTTCTCGCCGTTGATCACTGCCCAGTTGATAGGAGCCGCGCCACGGTACTGAGGCAGAAGGGCTGCATGGAGATTGAACGTGCCGAGCTTCGGCATTGCCCAGACTTCCTGCGGCAGCATGCGGAATGCGACGACCACGAAAAGGTCTGCCTTGAATGCCGCGAGCTGCTTCAGGAATTCAGGATCCTTGAGCTTGAGCGGCTGGAGGACAGGGATATTGTTCTCCACTGCGAACTTCTTCACAGCACTTTCATTGACCTTCAATCCTCTTCCGCTCGGCTTGTCAGCCACGGTCACCACACCTACGACATTGTATTTGGCCTCAATGAGGGCCTTGAGAGGGGCAACCGCGAACTCCGGCGTTCCCATATAGACAATTCTTGTCTTTCTGAATATGCTCATAAACTTGCTCTTGATTTTTCTCCACCACGAACCGAAATTCTCCGTATTGAAGATTGCAGAATCGTGCGCTGCCTTCCACGTGAAATACGCTCCGAGCGGTGCCAGGACAATGGTGGATATGAATACTCCGGCAGCTGCTGTAATAGCTCCGTCGCGTGCCAGTTTTGTTCCGGTAATATCGACTACCCAGTACAGTACGAAGAACAGGACGGCGATGATGGCAGAGACGCCCAGTCCGCCTTTCCGGATAAATGCCCCGAGAGGCGCTCCGATGAAGAAAAGGATGAAACAGGCCAATGCCTCCGCGAACTTCTTGAGCAGTTCCACGTCTGTACGTCTGAGGATGTAGATATAGCTGTAAACATCATTCTCATAGCTGCTTACAGCGGTGCAATACTCGATTGCCATATTCTCGGCATTGCGGTACGCGCTGAGTTCCTCCTCCTTGCTGCCCCATTTTTTCAGTTTGTTCCTGTCGAACAATGTCGTACCTTGGAAATGGCTTGCAGTATCCAGCTGGTTCGCAAACCTGAGTATGCGTCTAGAGAAGAATGATGCCGTATTCACAGCCCATGTGGAATCGTTCAGATGCGTAAGGGAATCCTTTCCGTGACCGAGCTGTGTAAGGTTCATTGCCCTTACCTGGTCGCCGAACTTGGACTTCTCAGACTTCTGGAAGGCGTAGTTCTGCAACGGGATTATCATCTTCTGGTTGCGGAAATTTGTCTTCTGCAGCTGCAGCGAGGTATCCCTGTAATTCATCTTGTTCGTCTCGGAATAGTTTATTCCGCTGAACATCTGGAACGTGAGGTAATCCTTGCTCTTGGACATCTTGAGCATTGCGGAATCCGCGATCGTAAGGCTGACATTGCCCTTGCCCGCGGTATGGTCATAGACCAGAATTCCGTGCATCATATTCGTCTTGTCGTCCTTCGAGTCGATTCTCAGCACATATCCGTCAATGCCGTCGTAGAAAGTTCCGGTAGGGATATTGATTTCCTCCTTTGTCTTTCCGATGTCATCACGAAGCGTGAAAATCTTGTTGTAGGCGACCGGGACGAGGTTGTTGACCGCGAAAAATGCAAGGATACTGATTATGCCGGCACATATTATAAGAGGCGTAAGCACTCTTGTCAATGATATGCCTGCGGATTTCATGGCGATAAGCTCGTTGTTCTCGGCCATCTGCCCCACTGTCATCACGGAAGCGAGAAGCGTGGCGAGCGGAAGGGAAAGCGGCAGCATAGTGGCGCTGCCCCATCCGAGAAACTCAAGTATAATCCTGAGTCCCAAGCCTTTACCTACGAGCTCATCTATATATAGCCACAGGAATTGGAGCATGAGAATGAACACGACCACCATCAGGATACCGAAGAACGGTCCCAAAAATGATTTGATGATGAACTGGTCGAGTTTCTTCATTCCTTACTCCTTTGTCTGTGTTACGGCTGATTCTAAGCTGTCGCTATTTCTACAAGCTTGTCGAGAGCGTCCTTCAGCCCTGCAACATTCTTGCCGCCCGCGGTTGCGAGTCCAGGCTGTCCGCCACCGCCGCCGAGGATGAATTTGGCAGCCTCGCGAATATCCTTGCCTGCGTTCTTTCCTTTGGCAACGAGGTCAGGAGAGTACATGAGCACGAGGTTCGGCTTCTCCGCATATTCAAATGCAGCGGCGAACACGAAGTTCTCAGACTGCTTCTGGAGAAGTCCTGCCACGCCTTTTATCAATGCAGGGTCCACGCTGTTGGTGAACTTGACCACTTTCATTCCATTGATTTCGGAAGCCTCCTTGGAAAGCTTCTCAGCAAGACGCGCGGTCTTTTCCTGAACGAATCCTTCAATCTCCTTCTTGTAGCCGGTATTCTCGTCGAGGACCTTACGGATAGCCTCACCGAGGTCTGGGGTATTGTTGAAGAACGCTTTTGCATTTTTCAATGTCTCCACGAGAGCGCGTGTATGCATCCATGCCGCCTCGCCTGTAACGGCCTCAATACGTCTTACGCCTGCAGCCACAGCGCCTTCAGACAGGATGATGAATGTACCGATCTGTCCGGTCGCCTGTGCATGTGTTCCGCCGCAAAGCTCCACAGCATCGCCGAATTTCACTACTCTGACCTTGTCTCCGTATTTTTCACCGAACAATGCGATTGCGCCCATTGCATTGGCCTCTTCCATTGTCGCGTCCCTCTTTTCCACGAGAGGATAATTGGCGCGGATCAGTTCATTGACCCTCTTCTCCACTTTTTCGAGCTCCTCGTCGGTCATTTTGGAGAAATGCGAGAAGTCGAAACGGAGATAGTCAGGGCATACATACGAACCTTTCTGCTCAACGTGTGTGCCGAGCACCTCTCTCAACGCCCTGTCGAGAAGATGGGTTGCAGTATGGTTGTTCGTGATTTTCAGTCTTCTCGCGGCATCGACATGAAGCGAGAATGACTCTGAGCAGTCTGAAGGAATACGCTCTGCTATATGGATCGTGAGGTTGTTCTCTTTCACGGTGTCCAGAATCTTGATTCTCTCACCGCTTTCAGACTCTATATATCCGGTGTCGCCGACCTGGCCGCCCATTTCTGCATAGAACGGAGTGCGGTCGAAGACAAGCTGGAACATGACCTTGTTCTTCTGCTTTACGGTGCGCTGCTTGATGAGGCTTGCCCCGTCAATGTCGGTGTAATCGTAGCCGAGGAACTCTTCCTCCTCGCCGTTGTGATACTGGATCCAGTCACCGAATTCGTTGGACGTGGCCTGACGCGCACGATCCTTCTGTTTCTGAAGTTCCACATTGAACGCCTCGAGGTCCACCTTATAGCCCTTCTCGGAAGCGATCAGCTCGGTAAGGTCAATCGGGAAGCCGTATGTATCGTAGAGCACGAATGCATCCTTACCGTCAATCACCTTGGTCTCAGCTGCTTTCGCAAGATAGTCATCCATGAGTCTGATGCCGCGGTCCAATGTCCTGAGGAATGCGAACTCCTCTTCTCTTATGACGCTTTCAATGAGTTTCTGCTGAGTTCTGAGTTCCGGATATGCACCGCCCATGTCATCGGCAAGCTGCTGCACGAGACGGCAGAGGAACGGCTCGTTGAATCCGAGGAACGTATAACCGTAACGGACTGCCCTTCTGAGGATTCGGCGGATCACATAGCCGGCCTTCACGTTTGAAGGAAGCTGACCGTCAGCGATTGAGAAACTGATGGCCCTGATATGGTCAGCAATCACCCTCATTGCCACCTCAGTATCCTCAGACTCGTGATAATCGTGACCGGAAAGTTCCTCGATCTTGCTGATCATTCCCGTGAACACGTCCGTATCGTAGTTGCTCTTCTTGCCCTGAAGTGCCATGCAGAGCCTCTCGAAGCCCATACCAGTATCAATGTTGTGGTTCGGCAGGAGTTCAAGCTCGCCGTTTGCCTTCCTGTTGTACTGCATGAACACGAGGTTCCAGATTTCAATGACGAGAGGATTGCTCTTGTTGACAAGCTCACGTCCCGGAACAGCTGCGATTTCCTCATCGCTTCTGAGGTCAATGTGGATTTCACTGCATGGGCCGCATGGGCCTGTATCGCCCATTTCCCAGAAATTGTCGTGCTTGTTTCCGAGAAGAATATGGTCTTCCGGAAGGAATTTCAGCCAAGCCCGGTGAGCCTCTTCATCGAGAGATGTGCCGTCTTCTGCAGACCCCTCGAACACTGTGGCGTAAAGCTTGGTCTTGTCTATCTTGTAAACTTCAGTGAGAAGTTCCCAAGCCCAGGAGATGGCCTCAGTCTTGAAATAGTCGCCGAAGCTCCAGTTTCCGAGCATCTCGAACATCGTATGGTGATAGGAATCGTGTCCTACCTCCTCGAGGTCATTGTGCTTTCCGCTCACGCGAAGGCATTTCTGTGAGTCGGTGGCTCTGTGTGTCTTAGGTGTAACATTGCCGAGGAAAATGTCCTTGAACTGGTTCATTCCGGCATTGGTAAACATAAGTGTAGGGTCGTTCTTTACGACCATCGGTGCAGAAGGGACAATGGTGTGGCCCTTTGATGCAAAAAAGTCCAGAAATTTCTGTCGTATCTCGTTAGAGGTCATCATAATATGACGTTGTTTTATTTTTTCCGTTTTACAATAGTGCATAGCACAAACTGCAAAATTATATCTTTTTTCCCGGATTCCATAAAAAATGAACACATTTAGAAGCACACAAATCCCTCCCCGCGACACCTCGTCGAGAGAAGCAATAAGTCAGCGACTTACTAAAGGCGGAAGTGCCGGGGCATTGGCGCGATAGTGAGGGGCGTAGAGGGATTCGATCGTCACGACAGGAGCCGAGAACGTGCCTGTCTGAGTCACGAAGAACTCTTCACTGATTACCGTACTCTCTTCCGGGTACGAATCGAAATAATATTCCGTGAGAGCAGACTTGACATTGCGGTAGCCCTGAGGCGCGAAAGAATACCAATCCGCGATTCTCAGCGGCGAGAGCCACCATCCGTACCTTCCGGAAAACTGGTTTGCCGGCCTGAATGCAGCCTCGCGAGGTGCACTGAGCTTCACGAAACTACGGTTCTCATCATTGTGGATAACATATTCGGCCACAATCTTGTCACCGACATTGACACGGTCCCCCGGCCTGATCTCCTGACGTCCTGCCTTATCAGCTGTCGTGCCGGACCCTACTCCAGACGAGCCCATAGACGCTTCAGCAGACTCGCTGCCAGAGGACGCTTCAGACATTCCGGCAGGATCCTCCCCGGACGCACTCAGGCCAGCTCCTATTCTGTAGAACTTCCTCTCGACAGTGAATCCGTTTCCAGCAGCCTTCACCTCCGCAAAAGGCAAATCAGTAACAGCTGAAAGCACCACCACCTTCGTGGATTTCACGGCCGCATCCCCTTCCATAACGGAATTTATCGCATCCATGAAATCCGGAGTCGCCTCCCAGTGCTGTGTCTCCTTCTGCAGCATAAGCCATAGACGGATACCGTCAGCGACACACTTGGCCTCAGAAGCATTGACAGAGCCCTTGCCGGCACTCTGCATCCTGAAAGCATAGCCCGAAAGCAGATCGCAAAGCATAGAATGCGCATAAGCCTCACTCTCAAGCAGTCCGCGGAACGGCATCACGACATTCGGATAATACATCCCGCCATCTTTGTGCATCACGGCATATTCGATAAGCGACGTCACATCCGCCTCGAGCGACTTTTCGAGACGTGCACCCGCATTGACCCTCACGCCCCACGACTTCGCCAAGGCGATTCCGTCGGAGGAAGAACTCAGACGGATCAATGTCGATAGTCTTCGCGCCTTATCCAGTATGAGGCCATTCAGTCCGCGCTCCTTGGAAGGAACCAGGTACGCTTTAGCATCAGAGCGGAACTGTTTCGCCCTCTTGCCAAACAGCCTGCCCAAGATACCGGAAACGGAATCCCACTCAGTAAACTTCACCGAAGCATACATTGACCGCACATACATATATTGGCTGTCCGAAAGGCCGCCGCACCAGAACGGAATCGCCTGAAGATAAGCGAATTGACTCTTGTCAATATACTTCACGGCAGAAGCGAGCACCTCTTCCACATTCTTCGCGGACGCGGCATCGCCGGCCACTGCCTCTGAGCCGTCAAGCAACCCTGCCTTCAGCATCTTCGCGCACCGCTCCAGCAGCACAGCCGTTATGACAGGAGACGAAGACATCCCCTCGAACCATCCGAAACCGCCATCCGCATTGTGGCAGGCCAGCATCTTCTTCATCAATTCCTCATCGGAAAGCACTACACTGTCCCTCGCAGGCATTCTGCCGGCAGCTCTTAGCGCATCGGCCAGCCGTCTCACGTACAGAGCCTCCGAAAGGGTGAGCACATCATTGCCGGCAGGTTCCACCTTTGACGGCACGGCATCACGGACCATATCCATAATGCTGAGCACCTTCACCTCGGCATTGTCCCCGTCAGCATTGACAAACATCTTCCTCAGGCGTGAAATCAGGGCATCCTGGTCCGCACCTGCAAGCAGCACAGCCGAATGAGCCTCTGTAAGACGCTGAGTATCAGGATATACAGAAACAGGCACAAACATCGCGTCAGAGAATGCATTGCCGCCGTTTTCCGCCTTGAACACAACCTTGAATCCGAGAGTGCCGCACTCGGGAATCAGTTCATTGACATTGACATCGAAAAGCGAGCGCAGCGAACCTCCCGCAGGGACCTTCACCCGCAGGGACTGCACAGAAACAGGCTTCGCGCCCGATGACTCGAGAGCCCTGTAATCTCCACCCTTATATATATTCAGAGTCAATGTTCCTTCGACGTCGTTTTCCGCAACCGAAGAAAGCCCGGCCGCAAGTCGGTAATTATCAGAACGATAGAGATATTCAGGAGCCACGACATTGACCTTTACAGGCAGCGAGACAGTCATTTCCCTACGAAGTGCGGAATTGCGCATACTCCGGTCGTGGGCATACAGAGACACGATGAAAGTGGACAGCGTGCCGCCCGTGCGGAAAGAGAACGAAAGTTTGCCGTTCTTGTCCGGGCGCAGGAAAGGCTGGAAGGTCAATGTGCTGGCAAAATTGTCTCTTACGGCCGGTTCTGCTCCGGATCCGCATTCCAATGACTTGGACTCCATGACAGGAGCAGCGTCTTCTGCACATTCCATCTCCACGTCAGCCCTCGCATTCATCGCATAGAACACCGGAGACTTGGACTTGCGCGCTGAGCCATAGGCGATTACGTCATCTCTGCCGTCCGCATCCACTGAACCCGGTGAGGTATTGTAACTAATAGTGCAGACATTGTACTCGACAGGAGAATAGACATGCCAATGATTCGGCTCAATAAGTTCCGAGCTCTTGTCAAACACCGCGGCCAGACATTCCGTTTCAGGGGCGATCTTCACCGAGAATGTATATTCCGTATCAGGCAATGTCCTGTCTTCAAATGCAGAGAACTCCAGCGGCAGGATGTCAGACTTGCGGACCTTATGGAACTCATATGAATAAGACACGGAATCGCCGTTCCTGAAATAGAACACTTTTGCCAGTACAGCATCAGGATACTCCTTCTTGTACGGGAACTCCAGTTTCACAAGAGAGCCATCCTTGCCGCGCATTCCGCTCAGCTGTACAAACTTGATATCCAGCACATTGGCTTTTTCTCCAAAAATCTCGGCAATCGCCCAGACCGGAGCGTCATCGGCCATTCCTAACCAGATGGAAGCATTTTCGCCCTCCGCCACCTGCTGAGCGAACGGCATTATGAAATCCTTCACAGGCGCGTCCAGAACCGTCATGGAATCATTGACCAGAAGAATCCTCAGACTCGACGAATCAGTATATTCCTTTCCGCTCTGACTTCTGGCCTGAGCATCTGCCTTGATAGTATAAAGTCCTGACGGACAAGATTTAAGGTCGATATTTTCTGCCTCTCCGGAAGCCGCTTCGCCGCTCAGAAGAGTTGTTCCACGTTCATTCAGAAGAGTGTATTTCACTTTTACAGGCACGGCTTCCCCATCATCGGACAGGACATCCATCTTGACGGAAGCGACATTGCCGCGAAGTATGCTCACACTTTCTTTTCTCTGCCATCTGTGAGGAGTGATTTCTGACTTCTCATCGGTTGCAAATGCCTGACCTTCAGCTTCATTTGCAAGCTCCAGTTCCAGAGTCAGCTCATCCGCCACCCATATTGCGCGACTATATTCATGAGTTTCTCCAGTGTCATCAGAAATCCTCACTTCCACATTATAGTATCGGCTCCACTGAGAGGGAAGAGCCTTGAAACTAACGACAAAACTGCCGTCCGAGGACATCTTCAGTTTGCCCGAATCGATCTTGTCTCCGTATGAAGTCACCTCGTAAACAGCATTGGCAGAAGATACAGGATGACCGGACAGACTGCGCACACGGCCCGAAACCGTAACCTCGTCACCAGGGAAGAACAGTGTTTCGGTCTTGTCGAACTCCAGGTCGAAAGTCGGAAGGACAAACTCGTCCACACGTACCGGTTTGACCGCAAGCAGCTTTTTCCCGCCGGCCAGGACATTGACATACCAGTATCCGTTCCTGAGTCCCTTCGGGAGCGCGAATTTTCCGGCCAATGAACCAAATTCATTGGTAGTCAGCAGCTGAGACGACACTTCATTGTCCTGCGCGTCCTTCAGGACCACTTTGCATTCCGTGCCTTGAGGTGCCACACGCGCATTGTTTCTACCTTCTATATTATATAGGAGCACCTTGAACTCAAGCGTTTCGCCAGGATTGTAGGCCGACTTGTCGGTGAAGATCTCACCGCACAGACGCACTTTGGCGTCATCTCCGGAATCCACCGTATTGTACCAGCTGTCAAGTGACAGCTGCTCGGATTTTCTCAGGAAACCATCTTCGCCCTTATAGGAGCAGGTCAATGTATAATAGACATTGTCCTTCATCACGGACACGAACTCCTGTGGCAGCGGAGTGAATCCGTCAAACTTGAAACCAGCACAAGACGCTATAACCTTTCCGTTCTTATACAACTGCAGATCAGCACATTCCAACGGCTTTCCGCTTTTCCATCCGGCCGCATATATGCATTTCCCCCGGCTGTCAGTCCTCGATGCAACGGAAATACGGTGAGAGCAGAACCTCCTCGATGAGACGTTCATCCCGTTTTTCGCGACAATGACATAATCCCCGTCATCTACCACAGGCAAATCCACCGAGACCGTATCCTTTACATAGAAACTGCATTTCGGATTGGCCAGACTCTCGGACAGCACCGTTTTCGAACCGGCCTCATCAGGGGACATCGACAGCTTTGCCGACTTGAGATTCTGAAGCAGAACGAGTATTTTCCCGTCTTCAAGTCTCACCTCTACCGACTTGGCAGTCAAATGACTGCACAGGTTTTCGACAGTGGTCAGGTCGCCGACCACTTTGCTTTCGACACCAGTAAATGCAGTCCTCTCCTTTTCAAATGCCGCGCACTCGTCATACAGTGCCTTATACTCATCTGAGCCAGCCTTTTTCTCTCCCAGTGAAGAAAACTCCATCTCCAACAGGGAAGCTTTGGCAAACATTGACACAGCCTTGCCGGCATATTTGCCAGCAAACGCCTCCAGAGAGGATTTTTTTACGGATGCGGAGGTCTTCCAGTCCGTATTGCGCCAGGACTTTTCCAGCTTCACGTATTCGAGAAATGCACTCATAGGGTAACTGTCGCCCTGATATTCGGCCAAGGCCTCGGCAATATCGGCAAACAACTTGCCCGTATAGAAGTTCTTTGCAAGAAGTGTCCACAATACGTATTGATAATCATTGGCATAGAACTCCTTCACGAATCCGCTTCCCGGGATACCCGGAACAGAGGACCTGCCATCGTAGGAAGTCCAGAACGGCTGATTGCAGGAGGCTTCCAGTCTCTTCGCATTGGCACGGACATATTCGAAAATGGCTTCGGCAGTTTCATCGCCTTTTGACAATTTCCAGACGAACGACATCACCGGCTCATCGAACTTCGCTATTTCCTCTCCAAGGTTCAGTTTCAATGAATCCTGAAGTTTCCAGTTACGCGATGCAGCATCGGAGACATATTTCTTCGCCGCGTCATAAAAGTCCCACGCAAGACGCTTTTCGGACGCTTCAGACTTGATTTTCGACAGGATTTCTACCTGTTTTGCCGGACGGTCAAGCGAAACGGCCTGCTCATAATCAGCCCATAATGCGACCAGGACGTGTCCCTCGCTGTCAGTTTCCGTCGATTTTTTCTTTGAATTCCAAAAAGCGCTCATTGTCAATGTGGTTAAAGTTATAGTTACTGCCGTCAAGGCCAAAATCAATGTGTTCTTTTTCATAATGTTACATTGGTTTTCAATGATTCACGCCCGACACGCGCCGGACATCGGATAAAATGCCGGAATCATCTGTACATTGCACGACAATATAGCGATTTTTTTACTTCATCGCACGAAGGGCATTGAGCACAGCGATTACTGTCACTCCCACGTCAGCAAAAACAGCCTCCCACATGGTGGCGACACCGAAAGCCGCCAGAATCAGAAACAGCAGTTTCACCCCGAGAGCGAATGCAATGTTCTGATGCACAATGCGTACAGTCCTGCGTGAAAGCGTAACTGCAGCCGCGACTTTTCCTGGATTGTCATCCATCAGCACGACATCAGCGGCCTCGATCGCTGCATCACTTCCTGCAGCGCCCATCGCTATTCCCACATCAGCGGTTTTCAGGACAGGAGCGTCATTGATACCGTCCCCGACAAACGCAAGGCTCTTGTTTTCCGGCAATGCAGTCATCATTGACTTCACATATTCCACTTTGTCGGCAGGAAGCAGTTCCGAATGCACTTCATCGAGTCCAAGCGCAGAGGCAACTTCCTCAGCCACAGCCTTTCTGTCGCCTGTCAGCATAACGGTTTTCATCACGCCCTCGGCCTTGAGAGCAGCCACGGCCGCAGCAGACTGTGGTTTCACGGAGTCAGAAATAATGATGTATCCGGCATACTCCCCGTCCACGGCCACATGGACTACCGTGCCTGGCTTCTCGGGTTCAGAGGCATTGACACCGGCGCGGAGCATCAGCTTGGCATTGCCCACATAGACCGCATGGCCGCCAACGTCCGCTCTCAGCCCTTCACCGGCAAAGTTCTCCACATTGACAATATCGGAAACGACGGGCTCTGCTGCCGTTTTCAATGCAGTTGCGACCGGATGGTCAGAGTATTTCTCGGCCGCTGCCGCCATCGACAAGAGCTCTTTCTCATCGTGATTTCCTGATGCACAGACAGCTGTAACGCTGAATTTGCCCTCTGTCAATGTTCCTGTCTTGTCGAACACCACCGTCCCGAGGCGGGCCAATGATTCAAGATAGTTCGAGCCTTTTATGAGGATGCCGCGCCTGGATGCGCCTCCGACTCCGGCAAAAAATGTCAGAGGAATGGAGATGACCAGCGCACAAGGACAGGAAATGACCAGGAAGATCAATGCCCTGTGAAGCCAGAGCAGCCATTGCCCGTCCACTAGCGGAGGAATTACAGCCAAAAGTACTGCAGCGCCTGTGACGGCAGGGGTATAATACTTTGCGAAACGGGTGATGAACTTCTCAGTTTTCGCTTTGCCGTTTTCAGCATTTTCCACAAGGTCCAGAATCCTCGCCACAGTAGATTCGACGTAAGTGCCGCTTGTCCGCACCCTCAACAGTCCTGTCATATTCATTGACCCGCTTATCACCTGACTCCCCTCTCCAGCTTCGCGCGGCAGGCTTTCTCCTGTCAATGCAGCGGTATCCAATGATGAATTCCCTGAAATCACGACACCGTCCAGCGGGATTTTCTCACCGGGTTTCACGACAATTATGCTTCCTTTCGGCACGGCATCCGGAGCCACACGTGTAAATTCTCCGTCGCGGGTTTCGAGATTGGCATAGTCCGGACGGATGTCCATAAGCGATGTTATGGATTTGCGGCTTTTGTCCACAGCGATGTCCTGAAACATCTCGCCTATCTGATAAAACAGCATAACAGCCACAGCTTCAGGGTATTGCCCTGTAGCGAATGCTCCCGTCGTAGCGACTGCCATAAGAAAGTTCTCATCAAACACCTCTCCCCGGACCACATTTCTCAATGCGTTCCACACGATATCGCCGCCGATGACCAGATATGCCGCGGCATAAAGAATTATCTGACATGTTTCTGTGAGTCCCTGTTCGAAATGCGCTACCGCCAGCAGCACTATACTGCCTGCAATCCGGGCCAATGTTATCTTGTGTTCTGTTTCCATCTTCTGAATTCTGTTCTATAACGTCATTTGTCAGTTCAGTTTATCCGACGACCACAAATGTAACCATATTCACAGACTTTAGAAATACCAACTAAAGGTGATATTTTTAATAAAGAGGAATCCTTTCAACCAATACGAATGTGGTTCATGGTATGCTCGTGCCCTTGCGAGTTACAGTTTGATTCAGGCACTTACAGGTGTAAGATACGATGCTGCAACCAAGACTATGCACATTGAATCCAAGGTGGGCAAAGATTTCCGTTCTTTCCTTTCTACCGCAAGCGGATACGCAACTGTAGGTTTAAAAATGGAAAAGCATTCATTGAGGTTAAGAATGGGGAAATTGAAGTGAAGGAAATTATCGTAAAATAAACAAAGGACATCAGATCATAAATCGAGTAGGAAGAAAAATGAAGCATTTTCTTCCTACTTTCGTTTTTCTGCCTCTCAATAAACTCGACAATATTGTTCATAGAGGAAATGCGAGTTCAGCTATTTTCTTTTAATTTAGTAACTTTCTCCAAAGATAGTCCAGTCGCCTTCGCCACGACCTCACAAGGAGTTCCCAACTGAAGCAGGTTGATCGCGATTTGTTGTTTTGCATCTGCTCTACCTTCCTCACGTCCTTCCTCACGTCCTTCCTCACGACCTTCTTCGCGTCCTTCCGCGCGTCCTATCGCGAGTCCTTCTTCAAGACTTGTCTTCTTGGCGTACTCGATTTGATTGTGGGTGTCACGTGCTGTTGTCATGGCCTTTACATAATTTTGTTTGTCAATGTTGTCAAGGCTCGCGTACTCGGCTACGTCGAAGAGGCGGCTGAAGATCCTATCCCGCAGCGCTGCCGGTCTTTCCAAGAGTTTCGACAGGTTCTTCAGAATGTAGAGCCATTTGTCGAAATCGGTGGTCAACTCATCCACTCCCTTGCTGAACTTCTCGACCTCGATGAAGACGAACTTCAGCTTGTCCGTCATCGTCTTGCCGGTCGTTGCCTCACGCAGCAGGTACCTGTGTTCGATGAGGTCATCATCCTCGTACTTGAAGTTAAGCACTCCGAGGAAATACACCCCGTCCAGTTCGTAGTTCCACTCGTTCCTGATGCCGGTCTCCTCATCCCGCTGCGCCTTCTTGCCCTGTTTCATGATCGGGAAGGAAGTGTAGTACAATGCCCTCTCGAAAAAGTGTTCCTGCGGCGCGTACTGCATTTCAACAAGGAAATCCTTCCCCTCTTTCGTTCTGCAAATCACATCGAACACTGCCTTCCGGTCATCCTCCATGATTCCCAACTGCTCTGCCGGAATATAGGTGATATCCTCAATCTCGTGTTCCGGAAAGATGACTTTCAGAAATTCAATGAGAATGTCTTTGTTCACTTCGCTGCCGAAGAGCCGTTTGAAGGACCAATCCACCATCGGGTCGATGTACCTCGCCTTGATCTTTTCATCCATAAAGGTAAAATTTTTTAGTTGTTAAACAAAATTTGGACACAAGATTCAAACTCAGTTATCGGTTTCTCGTGTCAATCAAGGCTACAATAGTATGCAAAATTTTTCCGAAAAACGTGTAAAAAGACGCTGCCAATGAAAATTTTTACGATTTTTAAATGTTTGATATGATTCTTAAATCTTTTATTTACAATTCTTAAATTTTTTCGTCAATGTTATGTCGGTGATGTGGCGAAAATTTCCGCTGACAGAAGTGGTCATGCCCAGCAACAAGAAGCCTCCGTGAGGACCAGGCCCTCCTGCTTCGCAGGCGCCTCCCTCTAGTGCCGAGGGCGGCAAGTCCTCACGGAGGCAACCTTGTTGCTGCTGTCCGGTCACTGTTCAAAAGGAGCAACAAGGCATCATCAGATGCCGGCCGAAGAACAGCGAAGCGGTGGCCATGCGCTCTGGTGCGCACGAAGGCCTGATGTGCCCCCTTGAAAAGGGGGTTAGGGGGATTGAGATAAGTGGGCTCTTGCCGCTGACTGGCTTTTGCGGATTTCATGTGTTGATTGAAATGAAATTTCGATACGAGAGAATGATTTTTCGCTTCTACGCGCAAACAAAAAGCTTTTCAGGTAAGGTGCTTGCAATGGTTTTATCGAACCAATGAGCATGTCGCCAATATGGTAAAAACTCTTGTAACTTATTGAGGTATAAGTTATTATATAGATTTAAACCTGTTCCTCAACATGCTCACTCCCATAAAAAAACAGGGGGATGAGCATATTTACACTCTGCTTTAAAACGACATAATCAATTGGATGTCAGCTCATTATGTAGGTATTCGCAAGCTAGTCTGGTTGCTCATTAGTTCAGAAATTACCGGAATTTACCCGTGGCGAACGCTCCAGCCGTAGAGGATGCTTTTATCTTCAACAAATCGTCATACTACGCATCCCTGATGGAATGCGGTCATGGGCGCATCGAGACGCGGGAATGCAGGATCCTGCCCGCCGACGCTGTCGAGGACGAGGAAATCCGAACCAGATGGAACGGGCTGAAGACCATTGTCGAAATAACATCCACACTGGACTATTGAGAACAACCTGCATTGGATGCTGGATGTTACGTTCAAAGAGGATGCATCAAGAAACGACGCTAAAATTTGATGCAGTTGACCTGGATATTTTTATTTAGTAAGCATGAAAAAATAAGTTGGTAAAGATTTGTGAAGTATTTTCGAGGATAGATTTCTTTTCGAAGAAGGAGTGTACTGGACGTACACGACTGATGAGAAGAGGAATATAGACCGAAAAGACGAGTAAAGATTACCAAGTTATTTTTTAAGGATTACTTAATTTTGAAAGACGTCGATTTATTATTACATTTACGAAAATCTTAGTAAAAAATTTTACGAATAATTTCGTAACGAATAATTTCGTATATAGATAAGTGTTTGATATACAAATAGATATTATGAAAAAACATATTGATAATCCTTTCAAATATGGAACAGTTGTTGCCGGCGAATATTTCACTGACAGAACTAAAGAAGTAGAGGAAATTGAACATGCCATGATGAGTCCTAACCACCTGGTCCTCATAAGCCCCAGGAGATTTGGGAAATCCAGCCTTGTAAAAAAGGCCGTAGAACAAATCGGACGACCTGCATTGTTTGTCAATATGCAGCAGATTACAGGCGTAGAGAATTTGGCATCAACTCTACTTAAAGAAATATTCCGACTATTTCCTTGGGAAAAGTTGAAACATTTGATGACACATTTCCGAATCATTCCTACGATTTCGACCAATCCGCTGACTGATTCGATTGATCTTTCATTTCCCGTTTCCACTAATGCTACTACGGTTCTTGAAGACGTGATGCAACTGATTGATAAAATCGGTGCCTCAAAGGGACGCCTCATTGTCATATTTGATGAGTTTCAGGAAATTATCGAATTACGAGACGGAATCGACAAGGAACTTCGGGCTATGATGCAGATTCAGGAAAATGTCAATTATATATTCCTCGGCAGTCAAGAGTCGATGATGACTGACATTTTCGAAAGGAAGAAGTCTCCGTTTTATCATTTCGGGAAACTCATGCATCTGAGTAAAATTCCATATTCGGATTTTCTTGAATACATTGCCGGCAGGCTCAATCAGGCAGATGGCGAATCAGCCCGTTCCATGGCAGACAAGATTCTCTCATTTACCGGATGTCATCCTTACTACACCCAACAGCTTTCATCTGAAGTTTGGGAAATCGCAACGTATGAGTCTGATGGACAAGACATTGTTTCTCATGCGATAGAGAAGATTGTCACGACTCATGATTATGATTATGAGCGCCTTTGGCTGAACTTCAATATCACAGACAGGAAAACGCTTCAATCCATCTGTCTTGACACCATCAGTGACTTGAAGCGAAAGATACCTTCGAGCACATTTGCCAGTTCAATACAGCGCCTGACGAAAAGAGGCTACGTCATACGTACAGACAAATACGAACTTGAAGATCCGTTTTTCCGCAGCTGGATTTTATCCAAATTGAAGTAAGGATGTAAAGTAAATTTACAGAAATGTAAAGTTTTTTTACAGCGTATGAAAGAGGTGCTGCGAATAACATTCAGAAAAACAAGAAGTTACAGACACTGGCACGGGAGTGGCAACTTGAGGATCTGACCGGATGAAAGATATGTCAATGCCGATGGGATCGGCCGATTGGCATTGATGGAATCTCCGGGACAGAACAGATGAACATTTTCAGTTACATACATGCGGCAGTCAGGACATTGCCGATGAAAGGACGCAGGAACGTCCTGAAAGTCATGACATTGGGAGTCGGCCTTGCAGTCGGCCTCGTACTGGCATCCAAGGTCTGCTTCGAAAAGACATTCGACGACTTCTACAAGGATGCAGACAGGATATATTATCTGAACGAAGCCATAGAACTCAACGGCAGTTACAAGGTATATCCTCAAGTCGCGGGAGGAGTCGTCCCGAAAATGAAGGAATACTTCCCGCAGATAGAGGAGGCCACCAGATTCACGTATATATTCGAGACCGCCTCCATGGTAATGTCAGAATCGGACAAACGCGTGGATGTCGGGCTGACATGTCTTGGCGATACGTCATTTTTCAAAGTCTTTGACCGGAAGTGCCTTGCAGGCAACCTCATCGAACCCCTTGGCATTGAATCAGATGTGGTGATTTCATCCAAGTTGGCGACCAAGATGGCAGCAGCATTGACATCGGGCAAGAAAATGGACGAGAAGGCGGCCGCGGCAGCCGTTCTCGGACAGAAATTCACGATTGCCGGAGATACCCGGAAATACGAACTCACGGTCGGCGGCGTCTATGAAGAATTCCCGCTGAACTCATCCTACAGGCTGGACATGATAGTTTCCATGCCAAGCATCGGGCATTTCATATACGACGGCTCAGAGAACATGGTGGGCAACGACCGCTATAAGGGATTCATAAAACTGAAGAATGGCATTGACCCGGGCGAAATCGAAAACGGTCTCCCCAGCTTCATGGACAAGCATATGCCGATGGACGAGTTGCGGGCAGCCGGATATGAAATGAAATTTCCGATAAAGCCATTTGTGAAATTCCATGAAGAGGATGAAACTCAGAGGAATATGACACTTGTGCTGGCCTTCGTAGCCTTCGCGCTTCTGCTCACGTCAATGCTGAATTACCTCTTGATCGTGCTGTCGTCCGCTGCAATCCGTGCCCGCGAGATGGCCCTCCGCAAATGCCTGGGCAGCAGCGCAAAAGACATCTTCGGGATGATGTTCGCAGAGGCGCTCGTGCACACCGCAATCGCAGCCGCCGTCGCCGCAATCCTCATCTTTGCGTTCAGGTCAATGATAGAGACCATCCTCGGTGTCAATGTCATTGCGCTCTTCACCGGACGACCGCTCGCATTGGCATTGACAATAATAGTCGTTCTCCTGGCATTGAACAGCCTCCTTCCCGCATTCTTCTTCAACCGGATTCCGGTGGCTGCGGCATTCAGAAATTATCGCTCCGGCAAGCGCATGTGGAAGCTCGGACTCCTCGCGGTGGAATTCGCGGCAGTCGTTTTCCTGGCCGTGGTCATGAGCGTGATCACATTGCAATATGACAAGATGATGAACGCTGACCGTGGGTTCAAATATGATGACGTGGCGATGATAGCCATGCCTGAAGCTACTCAGTCTCAGAAGAATACGCTGATGAGCGAGATCCGTTCCCTCTCCGGAGTGGAAGACGCAAGTTTCGCATATCAGAATCCTTTCACAGGATATAGCGGTGACAATGTGAGCGTTCCCGGCGAAGACCGTCAGCTGTTCAACATCCGTGACGCATATTATGTGGATGAACATTATTTCAATGTCTTCAGCATCAAGATTCAGGAAGGAAGCAATTTCGATCCGACACTTAACAGTGATGCAGAAATGATTGTGGACAGGAATTTCGTGAAAATGATGAAGAACACTGCCGGCTGGGACGAAGTCCTCGGACGCGAAGTGATGGTTACCTCACATGAAAGTGCTCCAGTCAGGATATGCGGTATCATTGACGATATGCATACCGGTGGTTTTTCCGTGGCAGAAGCCGATTTCGGTGGGCGCCCGATGGGCATATTCTATTGTGACTCAGAGAAATATGCCGGAATGTTCCATTACATATTCGTGAAATACAATAAGATGTCCCCGGAAGAGCTTAAGAAAACCGATGAACTTACGGGAAGAATTCTGGACGGGCAGTGGTATAGAATATATCCGTGCAATGAACTCGCCGCTTCGAATTTCGTGGACACCCTCAATACGAGAAACTCCATCCTCGCGGGAGGCATAGTAACGCTCTTTATCGCGCTGATCGGCCTCATCGGCTACACGATTGACGAAGTCCGTCGCCGCAGCAAGGAAATCGCGGTCCGTCGCGTAAATGGTGCCCAGTTCTCCCAGATAAGGTCAATGTTTATGCGCGATGTCATGGCAGTGGCCCTGCCGTCCGTGGCAGTCGGAGCGGTTCTGGCCTATATCGTCGCAGGGCGTTGGGAACAGAACTTCAGCCTTCAGGCTGGGCTTCCTTGGTGGATTTTCGTAGGCGCCATAGTCGCAGCGCTGGCTATAGTTGCCATCATATCAGACATTTACGTAATACGCACAGCGGGAACAAATCCAGCTGACAGCATTAAGACAGAATAAAACGGAGCATATCAGAACAAATAAAAAAATACATATATCATGATCAAGATTACAAACATTTGCAAAGTCTTCAGGACTGAGGAAATCGAGACAGTTGCACTCGACAATGTATCATTCGAAATCAAGGACGGAGAATTCGTCTCCATCATGGGCCCTTCAGGATGCGGAAAATCCACGCTACTGAATATCCTCGGCCTTCTGGACAACCCGACTTCCGGCAGTTACCAGCTTCTGGGACAGGAAGTTGCGCAGCTGAAGGAAAAGGACCGTACCAAGTTCCGCAAGGGAAACATCGGCTTCGTCTTCCAGAGCTTTAACCTGATCGATGAACTCAATGTGTTCGAAAACATTGAACTTCCCCTCAGATATATGGATTTCAGCGCGGCTGAGCGCAAGGAGAAGGTGGAGGCGGTGATGGCGCGCATGAACATCAGCCACAGGGCAAAGCATTTTCCTCAGCAGCTCTCAGGAGGTCAGCAGCAGCGTGTTGCGATTGCACGTGCGGTAGTCGCAAACCCTAAACTGATTCTTGCCGATGAGCCTACAGGAAACCTCGACTCCAAGAACGGTAAGGAAGTCATGGACCTGCTCTGCGAACTGAACAGGGAGGGCACGACCATCGTGATGGTTACCCACTCACAGAAGGATGCGGCTATGGCACAGCGTACCATCGACCTGTTCGACGGACATATCGTCAGCGATGTTAAAAATGAATTATAATGAGGTATATATTCAATAATTTTCTGAACACCCTCAAGCGGTACAAGGTATCCAGCCTGCTGAACATCACAGGAATGGCAGTGGCATTCGCTGCCTTCTACGTGATAATGACGCAGGTCTGCTTCAACCTTGGCTACAACAAGTCGCTTAAGGATGCGGACAGGACGTTCGTAATGTCCGTCCCTTCACAATATAATGAGGGAAAGTTCAGTATCTTCATAAGCAGGCCGTTGGGAGAAGCACTTGTCTCAGGCTCTTCCATGTCTGAAGGCGGAGGGGTTTTCGGCATGTATGCTTATGAAAGCGGTGAAGTCTGCTACACGAGGAGGAATGATGTCCCGGTCAAGATGCATCTGGAACGTATGCAGTATTCTGCAGGCGGACTGAGAGCCTTGAATTTCGAGGCAGTGGAGGGCTCACTTGATGAACTTTCCAAGCCTGCAACCATCGCCATATCAGAGTCTTCTGCCAAGAAATATGAACTTAAAATCGGAGACAGCATCTCATGGAGTGACCCTCAGGGTGAAAAAGGTGCGAGAGAGATAGTTTCCATATACAAGGACTTCCCTCAGAACAGCGACCTGGGTACGGTCTATGCCGTTTATGACCTTAATGATTCTTGTATAGACAATGGCAGTGAGTGGTCTTTCGATTATTGCGTGAAACTCCAAAATGCTTCCCAAAAGGAAGAATTTGAGAAGGAATCGAAGTCTATACTTCTCGATTTCTTCAAGAAACTGTATGATGGCGCGGGTGAGACACTCTCTGACGAAGACATTGATGAAATCAATAATAAATTCAATGTTAAGCTGATACCTCTGTCTGAGCTCTTTTATACGAAGGAACTTGACGGCAAGCCGGGACGCACCGGAAATCTCACCACGGACATGACATTGCTCGCAGTGGCTGTGCTCATCATCCTCATCGCATTGATAAATTTCATCAATTTCTTCTTTGCGCTTGTCCCTGCAAGATTGAGGTCCGTGAATACCTACAAGATTTTTGGTGTATCGCGTACATCATTGATATTCAACTTCATATTCGAATCGGTAGGTCTTGTCGCCATAGCATTGGCATTGGCCGCAATCATCGTCATCCTGCTTCTTCGCACCAGTGTCGCAGGTATTCTTACCTCTTCGGCTGTTTTCGGGGACAATGTTCCCGTTCTGGCAATGACGGTCGGCGCTGCTGTCCTGACGGCGGTCCTCGGAAGCATCTATCCGGCATTCTACATCACGTCGTTCCAGCCGGCATTGGTGCTGAAAGGCTCCTTCAGCGGGTCCGTTTCGGGCCGCAGGCTCCGCACGGCGCTCATCGGCTTCCAGTTCGTCATATCAATGTCGTTGATTATCTGCGCCATATTCATCAAGATGCAGCATACCTACATGATGAACTACGACATGGGCTTCAACAAGTCCTGCCTCCTCAGCGGTAAAATTCCTTATGATGTCTGTTGGTATGGTTCGCAGAACGAGGCATTCGAGGACAAGTTGCGCAGCAATCCTCAGATTCAGGATATCACGTGGGCAGATGGAAGAATTGTCAGTACTTCAAGAATGGGCTGGGGGCGTGATTATAAGGGAAAGACTATTAATTTCCAATGTTACCCTGTGGCGTACAATTTCCTGAAATTCATGGGGATAGATATCGTGGACGGCAGGGATTTCATGAAATCGGATGAGATGTCTGAAGGCGGAGTGATGATCTTCAACGAGCAGGCGAAGAAAGACTTTGACGTGGATTTCGTTACTCCTGCGCCGGGGCATGTGGACGGGACTGTGACTGCCGGTATCTGCAAGGACTTTAATTTCAAGCCTTTGCAATATGGTCGCGACGATTTTGCCTTCTATGTGTTCGGTAAGCATAAATGGCGTGACGGACTTCATCGGGTCTATATAAGGACTGCGCCGGGTGCTGATGTCCAGTCTGTCATCAAGTTCGTTATTGCGACCGTGAAAGAGATGGTGCCTTATGCTGATGACGAGCTGTATAATATTGATTTCTTCGACAAGGAACTCGGGGCCCAGTACAAGCAGGAGAGCCGATTGTCCACGCTTATCAGCATATTTACGCTGGTGGCAATCATAATTTCCCTGATGGGAGTCTTCGGCCTGGTGCTTTTCGACACGCAGCACAGAAGTCGTGAAATTGCTGTCAGGAGAGTGATGGGCGGAAGCGTAGGCGACATTCTCAAAATGTTCAATGCCAAGTATATACGCATTGTGCTGGCCAGTTTCGTAATCGCTGCGCCGCTCAGCTGGTGGGTCATCAGCAGATATTTCGCGGGCTTCGCATATCACACGCCGATCCACTGGTGGGTATTCGCATTGTCCCTGCTTATCGTGATGGCTGTCACAATGCTGATCGTTACGCTCCGCAGCCTGGATGCTGCCACTTCCAACCCTGTAGATTCGATTAAGAACGATTAGTTTAACATTAACATAAAGTATATATAATACATAATAGATGTAAAGACCTACAGGGCTGTCAGCTGCGTCACACTTGCGAAAGGATGGCGCAGCTTTTTATGATTGCGCTGATTGTTCGCAAAAAAATGTATTTTTGTAATCGGCTTCCGGAGAGAAGCCTTGACGATAAAAGACATTGACAATGAAAAGCGGAAAGATACTTGTCGTAGATGACAACAAGGGCATACGGGATGCCTTGAAAATCCTGCTTGGAGGCTGTTTTACGCAGGTTCTGACACTTTCGTCCCCGACCTCGCTGACAAGCACCGTAGAACAGATGATGCCTGACCTGATTCTGCTGGACATGAATTTCAAAGCGGATATCAATTCCGGAAACGAGGGGCTGTTCTGGCTGTCTGAAATCAAGAAAAGATGGCCTGAGATGCCCGTGGTGCTGTTTACTGCCTACGCAGACATATCATTGGCAGTGGAAGGTATGAAACGGGGTGCGGCAGATTTCGTCGTCAAGCCGTGGGACAACGCCAGGCTGCTCGAGACATTGACAGGAATTCGGGACAGGAAATCCAAGCCTAAAAAAGGCGTCACTGTCAATGAGGGGCCGCAGATGCTCTGGAGTTCAGGGATGCAGCAGCTCAGGCATGACGTGGAACGTATCGCCCCGACAGATGCCACTGTGCTCATAACCGGCGAAAACGGCACCGGCAAGGATGTCCTCGCGCACGAAATCCACAGACTTTCCGGACGGGCGGACAAGCCAATGGTCTGCGTGGACGCCGGCGCCATCACGGAAACGCTTTTCGAAAGTGAACTTTTCGGCCACGTGAAGGGAGCGTTCACGGATGCGAAATCCGACCATGCCGGCAAGTTCGAGCAGGCTGACGGAGGGACACTCTTCCTGGATGAAATCGCCAATATCCCGATGCAGTCCCAGGCCAAACTTCTGCGTGCCATCCAGAACAGATGCATCACGAGAGTCGGTGACACGAAAGCTATCCCTGTGGATATCAGGCTGATATGCGCAACCAATGCAGACATTCCGTCCATGATACGTGACGGACTTTTCCGTGAGGACTTGTATTACAGGCTGAATACCATAAGCGTGGAACTTCCGCCTTTGAGAAACAGAAAAGATGTAATCATCCCGCTTGCAATGCAGTTCCTGACAGAGTTTTCCGAAAAATACGGCAGGGACGCAGAGACATTGACCCCGATGGCGAAAGCCGAACTGGAGACTTACGCCTGGCCGGGCAACATCCGCGAGCTGCGCAACTGCATCGAAAAGGCTGTCATTCTCTCAGACGGAAAGGCCATAGACGGATTCGGGCTGGACATCTCCAAAGCGTCAGGAATGACTGAGATCAATGCCGGGGACACGATGGAAAATATGGAGGAGAAGACTATCCGTGCAGCAATGGCCCGCTATGACGGAAACATATCAATGGTAGCCAAGTCCTTGGATATCAGTCGCCCTACGCTTTACGCAAAGCTCAAGAAATACGGAATATGATGGGCGCGGAAACAAATATCGGCACGTTATGGATTGCGCTTGGCGGTGTCGTGATTGCTGCATTGACCTACATCGTGACGAGAGCGGCGACAAGACGGAAGATCATCGGCAAAATCGACTTCATGTCAGATGCGCTGGACAGCGGCGAGACGGCGTTCCGGTATTCTGAGAGCCGATGGCGGAACCGGCGGCTGAACAAGTCATTGAACCGTCTCCGGTCCATTTTCGAGGCTGAAAAGGCCGATATCCGTGAGCGTGAGCGGTATTTCGGGACAATGCTGGACCACGTCCAGAGCGGCGTCATCGTCATTGACGGAGAAAAAATCGATTATTCGAATACTGTGGCTAAAGGATTTTTGGGGATGGCGGAGATTTCGTCGCTGCGGCAGATCGGGCGGATTTCTCCGGACCTGGCCAATGCTTTCCGCGAGGCTTCTGAAATGGAGTCGAGGGCATCTTTCATTTCGGAGCGGGGCACGGTACAGTTTTCCATAAGTGCCTGCACAGCAAGGCTTCACGGCAAAGAGGTCAGTATCGTCACTTTCAATGACATTACCCGTGAGATGGAAAACAACGAGTCCGAGTCGTGGACCAGACTCATCCGCGTCCTCACGCATGAAATCATGAATACGGTCACGCCTGTCGCATCACTCAGTTCGGCATTGTCCCAGAACCTGGACAGCTACAGTGCTGAGGACATCCGTTCCGCGCTCGGGACCATCGCGTCTTCGTCCGAGGGCCTGATAAGTTTCGTGCAGTCCTACCGTTCTCTGACGCATATTTCCGCGCCGGTGCGCAAGGCTTTCTATCTGAAAGACCTGGTCAATGATTCTGTTAACATCGCCAAAGCCAACTGGCCTTCTGTCAATGTCCTATATCGCGAGCTTTCAAGCGACGTGATTCTCTATGCCGACTTCGGACAGATGTCGCAAGTGCTCAACAATCTGATAAAGAACGCAGTACAGGCAGGTGCCGGGAACGTAAGCATAACCGCTTCTATCGACAAACGGGAGCAGACTGTCATCGACATTGCCAATGACGGGGAGTCTATCAGCGCCTCAGGCCAGGAGCAGCTGTTCGTTCCGTTCTACACCACCAAAGGTTCGTCAGGCACAGGTGTCGGTCTGAGCCTCTGCCGCCAGATTGTCCGTCTGAACGGCGGCACCATCAAACTCTCCTCCTCCACTCAGGAAACCACGGTTTTCACTATCGTCATGTAATCTTACTGGTCCTGTTTCAGAACCTCGACCGGGTTTTCGGCGGCGGAACTCCAGGTCCGGGAAATTATCGAAACGAAGGAGATGAGGAAGGTCAATGCTGCCGCGACGAGGATTATCCACCACGGGAAGGCTATGGCATTGTAAAAATCTGCCAGGTAGTAACGCATTGACCAGATACATACCGGAACCGCGATCACGACGGCGACGGCTGTCATCAGCATGAACGACTTCGAGAGTTTCCAGGCCGCAGACCTGACACCGGAGCCGAAAATCTTCCGGAGGGCGATCTGACGCGCCTGCTGCTCAGTGTAGTAGACGGACATCGCGAACAGGCCGAGCGCAGAAATCAATATGGCAAGCACCATGAACGTCATCACCAGCTTCATAGTGTTCCGCGTCCCTGTCAATGAATCCGCCAGGAAGTCATCTATATAATATATGTCCGTTTCGCGCGGCACACCGATATACTCCTTCGCCACATCACGCCATACCTCGCGAACAGCATTCAACGCCTCGGCCCTGTCGCCACGCACCTTCAGCAGATGATTCATGCACACATCGGAACGGTTCTGCACAGCCCGATGACTGTCTGGCATTGGTTTATAAAGAGGATCACGCGCACGGAAATCCGCTATTATACCGCAGCACTCAAACTGCGGCTCGCCGTCTTTATTGGTCCCGACAGTCCTGTTCCCGGCAGTAATCCCATAACGCCGCTGCGCCTCCTCCGTAAACCAGCAGGTCCCTTCAATAGGATCGGAATACTGTTCTATCACATTGAACCCAAGCAGCCTGAATGCCGTACTGTCAAAAGCAGGCAGCTGAAGCCACGACATTTCCTCACCCTCGATATGTACGCCATTGCTTCCACATGATAACGGAAGCTGCACCGCCATAACCGCCGTCTCCACCTGCGGAAGAGCCTGAAGTCTCTGATGCAGAGCCTCCTGGGCAGCCATATTGTTATAGCCGAGCGCCCATGAGGAAACCGACAGCAAATCTGTATTGTACCCTACCGGCAAAGATACCAGATGGCGCATCTGGAGAGTCATTGTCAATGCAACCGCGACAAGAACCATGCTTATGATGTTCTGGCAGACGATAAAGACCTTGCTGAACACCATCTTGCTGCGGAACCTGAAATCGCCCTTCACGACAGCTATAGGCTTGAATCTCGACACCATAAATGCAGGAAGAAGCCCGGAGAGAACCGAAACCAGCACGAGCACAATGACGCCGGCCGCAATGGTAGCCGCATCCGGAACAAGAACTATAGCGGTACCAAGAAGATTCTCTATCCAGCCCTTGAACAGCAGGGCGACCAGCACGCCGAACAGCATGCAAACAAATGTGAACAAGAACGATTCCATAAGGTATCTGCGGACAATGCTGCCTGAAGACTCGCCGAGAAGACGTCTCGTCGCCATCTCCTTTGCCCGTTTTCCCGTCTGCGCCACAGTAAGGTTTATGTAGTTGAAGATGGCTGATATCAGCAGTATCAATGCTACCGCCAGAAGCACCTCAACGATCTTCCTGTCACCATGACGCAACGGGTTATATACGTCTATCTTGCTGAAATAGAGCTGGTCAAGCCTTGTCAACGTGGAGCCCCACAGGAAATTCCCGCCAGAACCGTCACGTGTATAGAAATCCTTCCAATAATCCACATACTTGTCCAGCAGCTTTTCAGCCACAGCGTCAGGCGAGGCACCATCCTGCAGCGTCACGAAAGTATGGACCATACCGAAATTGTCCATTCTCTGGATCATGCCCTCCAGTTGCCTGTTGTTCAGGAAGATGTCATAATACTTCAATTCATCATAAGGCCCGAAATCCTGAATCACGCCGGTTACCGTGAACCTGTTTTTTCCTATTTCAATGGTGCGTCCCACAGGGTCAGAGCTGCCGAATGCCTTATGCGCGAACTTTTCGGAAAGGATTACATCATTCAGTCCCGCAAGTATGCAGTTCCTGTCACAGCCTGAGAGCGTGTAGTCAAACAGCTGCAGGAAATTCGTATCAACACAGACCGCCTCGGCGGCATAATAGTCGTCATTGACAATGACATCGGCATCGCCATACGCCCCGACTCTGGTCCAGGATGTTATCTCGGGCACTGACGGGAAGAACTCCTCCGCAGTCCCGTACGTCATTCCGACGCACTCCCCCATGCCGATAGCAAACAGCTGCTTGGAAAGCGGCTGCCTTGCGCCTACGCTGAATTCTGTTCTGGCATAAGAGGCCAACAATATAACGAATCCCAATGCCACCGAGAGGCCCAATGCCTCGATTACGGCATAGAGTTTATTTTTCGAGAGAAATTTCAGATATGTTCTCATGGCAGGCGTTTACTTTATAATCAGTTCATCTTTGTCGCCGAAGCTGTCGTATGAGGATATGATGATCTTCTCACCAGGCTCCAGGCCTTCTGTAACCTCGTAGTACTGAGGGTTCTGTCGGCCAATGCGGACACTGCGTTTCGTTGCTTTCGTTCCCTCTGCATTGACCACATACACCCACTTGCCGCCGGTTGCCTGATAGAATGAGCCGCGAGGAATTATCACGGCTTCGGCCGGCTGTCCGAGCTGGACGTTCATATAGTATGTCTGGCCCGCGCGGATGTTCTCCGGCTGCTGTCCCACAAAGCGGAAATCCGCCTTGAACTTGCCGTCACGCACCTCAGGATAGACCTTGCGGATGGCTGCCGAGTACTTCTCGTTCTGTCTCTCGAAAGTTGCCTCAAGACCGGGCACGATTCTGTCAATGTAATGCTCATCTATCTGAGCTTCAATCTTATACGATTCCAGATTGTTTATCTGGCCGATTTTCGATCCCGCTGCCACTGACTGCCCCAGTTCCACATCGAGAAGTCCGAGTTCTCCGCTGATAGGGGCTTTTACTGACAGATTTTCCTTGCGGCGGCGTATCATGCTCATATTGATCCGCATGTTCTCCAGACTTTCGTGCATCTGCGAAATCTGCGTGCTGCGGTAAAGGCTGTCCTGTTTTTCCCTGTCAATGACGAGTTCCAGCTTGTCTTTCGCCAGTTCGTAGTCTTCTGATGCCTTCAGATAGTCTTCCCTGGCAATGAGTTTTTCCTCGTACAACGTCTTGTTCTGTTCATATGCCCGCCTTGCCCTGCGCACTTCTATCTGAAGCGTGAGCTTGTCCTGACGTACGGAAAGTTTCTGCTGTTCCATGGAAATCAATGTGTTGCGCAGGATGTTCTCCTTCTCGGCGAGTTCGGCTTCGGAGTTGAGTATCTGCATGTCAAGACTTTCATTGGACAGTTCGACAATGACATCACCTGCATTGACCTTACTCCCCTCCTCTGCGACGATTCTCTGGACGTTGCCGCCCTCGGTCGGGCTGATCTGGACGGTGGTCATCGGCTGGACCTGGCCGCTGACGCGGATATAGTCATTGAACTCGCCTTTCTTGGCGGTTCCTGTGATGATGGAGCTGCCGTCAACGCGCACCGCAGAGCCGTTCCCGGTGATAATCAATATGACAAGGACTATTGCCAATGCTGCTCCGGCCCAATACTTAATGGCCTTCTTCGTGAATGCCGCAGCCAGTCCTGTTTTCTTTTCTATTATCTTGTCCATGATTCTGATTTTTTACTGTTCCAAATATGATACTCCGTTGTAGTACTCGACGACGCGGCGCTTGAGCTGGTACTGCAGCTCGGCATTGAGCCGTTCCGCCTTGGCCTTCAAGTAGTTGGACGAAGCGGTATTGTATTCTATCGAGGATATGATTCCCTGCTCGAATTTGCGGGCGTTGAGTTTGAATGCCTCGTCATACACGTCGGCGCGTCTTTCTGCCTGAAGCAGAGCCGACTCCGCCCCGTCCCTGTCCTGAATTGCCCTGCGGACTTCAGATTCGACATCGCGGAGGGACTTGTCATACTCGAGGCTTGCCCGCTGATATGCATTGCGTTTTTTGGTCAATGCCGTGTGCTTCTGAAGTCTGTCGTATATAGGTATGTTCAATGACAACTGCACATATTCGCCTCCGTTGTTCTTGAACTGCTCCCAATACGGAGTTGCTTTGTAGCCAGTCTGCCCCGGGTAGGTGTAGTAACTGGTGGACCACCCGCCGTAGAGTCCGAGTGTCGGAAGGAATTGCCATTTCGCGGTATTCAGACTGCGGAGGGCATTGTCCATCGACCCCTTTGCGATCAGCACGGAAGGCATTGACCTGACAGCATTTGCTATGATGTCATCAGCGGCAGGACTGTTCGCGCCGGTCTGAATCGACGAGAGCTCCGGATCTATCGTAAGTTTCTCATCTACTGGCCAATACATTACATCTTCAAGTGTAATCATGGCATTGTCCCGATTGTTTGTCGCGGTGGTGAGTTCGTATTCTCTGTCGGCGAGGTCGGCTTTCATCTGGACCACGTCGGCATAGCCCTTCGAGCCGAGTTCTTCCTGACGCTCAGCCAGCCTCACAGCGTTTCTGGCGTTTTCCACCTGTTCTGTAAGGATTTCGGCCAATTTGGTGTAGTAAATGACATTGAAATAGGCCTCGATGGTGGCGAGGCAGACCTTGTCACGTTCCTGCTGTTCCTTGGAAATGCCCATTGAGATGGATGTGCGGGCGATTTTCAGGTTATTGATGGCGGAGAATCCGTTGAATAGGGTGAAGCCTGCCGACACGGAAAAGCCCTGGTTGAAGGACGTCGTGGTGAGATACGTATTGGTCTCAGGGTCGATGGAACGGCCCCATCTGTAGTAGCCGTAGGAGTTCCCTTCCGCTGAAGGCGTAAATGCTTCCAATATCGCATCACGTCTGTCGAGTCTGGCGTCATCATTCTTGGACTGCTGGATTCGCACCTGAGTGGAGTTGCTTACCGCATACTCCATGCATTCGCGCAGGGTCAATGCCTTGGCTTGTGCTTGCTGGGCGGGGCTGTCCGCGCTGGCAGTGTCCGTGCTGGCAGTGCGGCCTTGCGTGTTTTCTGTGAGCGGGGTCGTCCGCGTGGCAGTGTCCGTGCTGGCAGTGCGGCCCTGCGTGTTTTCCGTGAGCAAGGTCGTCCACGTGGCAGTGTCCGTGCTGGCAGTTAGGCCTTCGGGGGTAATTCCCTGTGCGAGGGCCTGCCCGGAGGCAGTGGTCGCTGCAGAAATCAACGTCAAGACTATAATTGGTATTATCGGCTTCATAATTCGTTGCTGTTTTCCTTGATTCGTACTCATTGCAGTTTGCAAAGAGCTCTGCATTGTCGTTTACGCTGATGTATTCATTGCTTATGGCACATGAAACACACATCATCGTTTAGACATGAACGAGCACGCCACGTGCCACATCAGGCAACCAATTATCAATCAGCGAATTACACCCAGACGCCATTCATCTCCCTGTAAAGAAACTTTACAAATCTGTAATGAAATTTTACAGTCCTATACATATCTTACTTGTCTGCCATGACACTGGGACGTTTTCGAACAACCTGCATGTCGGTTTCCCAGGCATTGTGCTGAATATCAGGAACATACACTAACAGCCGAAAGCCAGGTTACCCGAAAAAGTGGGTAACCTGGCTTTCGGTATATTCTTTAACTTATTAGTAATCAACATCTTCGCCTCACAACCCAAAGTCAGGTTGTTCGGATTTCGGATTAGAGGAGACGCTTACGTGACCTGTAGAGGAATGTTGGGATGCGTGAAATACCAAATTATTTCACTTCTTCTTTTAATTTAGCCACCTCCTCCAGGGACAATCCGGTCGCCTTCGCCACGATCTCACATGGCGTCCCCAACTGAAGAAAGTTAATCGCTACCTCCAGATTACGTTCCTCGCGTCCTTCCTCACGCCCTTTCGCGAGTCCTTTCGCGAGTCCTTCCTCAAGTCCGGTCTCCTTGGCGTATTCAATCTGATTGTGGGTGTCACGTGCTGTTGTCATGGCCTTTACGTAATTTTGTTTGTCAATATTGTCAAGGCTGGCGTACTCGGCGACGTCGAAGAGGCGGCTGAAGATCCTGTCCCGCAGCGCTGCCGGTCTTTCCAGGAGTTTCGACAGGTTCTTCAGAATGTAGAGCCACTTGTCGAAATCGGTAGTCAATTCATCCACGCCCTTGCTGAACTTCTCGACCTCGATGAAGACGAACTTCAGCTTGTCCGTCATCGTCTTGCCGGTCGTCGCCTCACGCAGCATATACCTGTGCTCGATGAGGTCGTCGTCCTCGTACCTGAAGTTCAGCACTCCGAGGAAATACACCCCGTTCAGCTTGTAGTCCCACTCTTTCTTGATGCCGGTCTCCTCATCCCTCTGCGCCTTCTTGCCCTGCTTCATGATCGGGAAGGAAGTGTAGTACAATGCCCTTTCGAAGAAGTGTTTCTGCGTCGCACACTGCATTTCAACAATGAACTCCTCCCCTTTCTTCGTCCTGCAGATCACATCGAACACAGCCTTCCTGTCATCTTCCATGATTCCCAGCTGCTCAGCCGGAATATAGGTGATGTCTTCAATCTCATGCTCCGGAAAGATGACTTTCAGGAATTCAATGAGAATGTCCTTGTTCACTTCGCTTCCGAAGAGCCGTTTGAAGGACCAGTCGACCATCGGATCGATGTACCTCGCCTTGATCTTTTCATCCATAAAGGTAAAGTTTTTATTTTATTTATCAAAAATTCCGGACAGCGGTCACAATCGCCGTGTCCACCAAGGCTACAATAATATGCAAAATTTTTCCGAAAAACTTGTAAAAAGACGCTTCCAATGAAAATTTTTACGATTTTTAAACTTTAAAATTTATTTTAAATCTCTTAATATTTTATCAATGTGTTGTCAGTGACGTGATTATAAATTTCCGCTGACAGAATGGCGAATAATGGCCGAACAGCAGCAAAAGCCCGCTCTGCTCAGGTGCTTCGCAATTCGCCGCGGGCTATGCCGCTGTTCGGCTTCACTAACTTCTGTGAGTCTGCATGGATGTTTAGTTTTTTGCGGTGCGAGGCTGTCCTGCTCGCTACTATGATCCTTATTACTGAGTACGGTTGACTCAAAATGCTCAGTTTGTCCGTAAACATGTAGCGTTTCACGGATAAGTATTTCAAAATCAACAACTTGTCCGTGAGAAGGCGGGTTTTCACGGATAAAATCCATTCCGTGAGACAACGATTAACAGGAATAGCAGAGGCAGAGGTGCTCACAAAATAATGCGGTGAGTTACGTGGAATGAGGCAAACACAGAGTTGGATTGAATCGAACAACCTGCATTTTGTGATTTGATGTATATTATTGAGTGTTAATAAGATACAATGAGCAATCAAATGCTGGTTATGTGAAAAAGTGGGTAACCTGGCTTTCGCTTTATCTACTAACTGGTTGTGAATCAATGCTTTCGTCTGTTGCGCCAATTTCAGGTTGTTCGGTTTTTCTCTCTGATCATGCCTCTCGGAAGCAATCGTGTCCGGCAACAATCTCCAGTTATGTCTGACAGAAGTAGTTATGCGCAGCAACAAGAAGCCTCCGTGAGGACCAGGCCAACCCACTTCGTGGGTCCCTCCCTCTAGTGCCGAACAAGGCATCATCAGATGCCGGGCCGGAGTTGGCGAGCAGGGAAAGCCATGAGGGATGGAAAGCCCGAAGGCCCTGATCGCCCCCTTGAAAAGGGGGTCGGGGGGATTGAGATAAGCAAGTCCTCACAGAGGCAACCTTGTTGCCTATCGCTGCCCTTCTGAGGTGCATCGCGCAAATGATTGTATATCAATAATATAACCATTTTCAGAGTTGGCAAAAATACAACTCTGAAAATGGCTAAATCTCTGATGCTCAGATGTTTACATGGCGCACCGCGAGTGCCGTGTTGGAGTGCCGGCTCGAAACTGGAGGTGGAAACTCGGAGTCTTGTCGTGTGTGAGTGCCGGCTAGAAATAGTCTGGTCAATACGTACCCGCGGAGACGCTTACCTAGAAACTGGTGAAGGAGGACCAGGTGGTGGTCTTCGACTCGGCGGCGGATTCGAGGTCGTCGGGGAGATTTACGAAGAAGTCGAAACCGGTCCAGGCTTCTACCTGGTCAACGCTGACCGTGTAGTTCTGGTAGCTGTCGGAGTAGGCCTTGTGGTCGAACCAGAAAGCTATGCAGGACGCATCGGAGACCGTTCTGCCGGAATATTTCACCCGGAGCACCAGCTTGTAGAAGTAGTTCGGGATCGGAACTCTCTGGGAACTGGACTTGCTGGGACTCGTGTAATTTATGGTGCGAGTCTCGCCCTCATTTTCGAAAGCCGCGCCCGTCACCACGTAGATCTCCTCGTTGTGGCTCTTGGCAATGTCCTGGACGGCATTCTCCAGATTGCTCCAGATTCCGCTGTTGAAACTGTTCTGGATCTGCGGAACCTGATTCGTCACGTAGAAAGTCTGGGCCTGCATCGTGGCGTTTCCGTTGCGCGAACCGTTCGGACACATGTGACCTCGCGAATAGCTGCTGTTCGAATAGCTTCCGTCAGTCACCCTGACCTGGTACTTCTCGTCAATGTTCGGATTGTAGCTCCAGCCCGATGGTCTGCTGAGAGATCCCATGTGGCTGCTGTCCAATGGATATGCGGTCCAGAGGGGAGTCGTCATCTGTGTGTCGTAGAAGACGGTGTAGTTCCGCTCGCCGGCATAGGTGGTGCTTACCACATACTGCGAGCCTTCCTTAGCCGAGGCGAGTTCGAGCCAATCCTTGTCCACAGCAGGCTGGACGCCTCCCGGCATCTTGAATACGGTCGGCGTGCCGGCATAGAACACTTGCTCGTCGGACGAGTATGCGCCTGTGCCTGATACGCGCGCGAACGCCTGAAAGACGTAGGATTTCCCGGGAACGAGGTCCGAAAGGTGTGCCTCGAAAGTCCCACTGTCCGTGCCTGTCGCCGTGACCGAGCTGACGGTCAGTTTGTTTGTCAATGAATTTGAGGATGTGCCCCAATAAAAGCCAAGTTCGGCAGGTGAACTGCTCGCCCCTGTGTAAGAGCCCGACAGAGTCACCTCCGTCGAACTCAACACATTGGCCTCAATGTTTCTTACCTCCGCGTATGGCTTACGATCCGTGGGTTCTTGTTCTCGGTCGAGACTATGTTCTTGGTAGTGATCCTGATCTTGTGCTCGGTTTATGCCTGGTGATTAGTCTTAGTCCTTGATCTGTGGAACCTGCGTCTTGTTTTTGATTGTTCTTTCCTTTGCCCTTGTAGTAATACCATAGCAGGTGGTCGAAGCCGTTTCGGCTGACAGGATTCGATTCTTTGTATTCTTTGGCGGCGTTATCACGAAGATTATCAATAAAGGTCTGATAATTTCGGTACTTTTCCACAAAAAACTGCTTCTCATTCGAATCGTTTTCACTAGGTTTTATATCCTCAAACCCGTAGTACGTTGTCAATGCGTTTGATACTATGTAGTCGTAGATTGAATAGGAATCCCGGTATTCGACATCCTTGTTTTCGAATATGTAGAAGCAAGCATAGTGGCAGAATTTGGTCGCGAAAGAAAAGTTCTTGCGTGCAGGGTTCGTATTTCCATCCTCGTGTTTCGGATTGGTTTCTTTGCTGAGAATTTCGATTAGGGGGTAGTCCGTCGTGTCTTTCAACAGCTCCAACAAATCGTCCTTATACTCGACAATCCTGTCTGTGAGCTCTTTTCGCCCGACTTTGTCGGCGTTGATATGGGTGCTGTTCTCGGCATCGACGGCGCATACCACATTGTAAATGAGGAATCTGTAATACCAAGGGTAGTCTTTTACTGAGTCAAATCCATTAAATTCATTCCCGTAATTATAACCGTAGTATTCGCCAAGCCGATGCATCCAGAATGCGGATGATCCGCGATATCCATTAAAATTATATTCAAGAAGAGCAGGAGCGTTTTGTCCAAGAGGTTCGTGCGCTTCTGGTGTTTTGTCGAATTTGTCCTTAAACTCCTTTAACCATTTCTTGTCCGGAACTGAACGAGGGTCTCCAGTTCTGGTGTATTTCGAATCATAGGAAATCATCGCTTCGATTATCGCAACATTTTCAAAGGTGATTTTTACTAAAGTCGCCGATGATGTAGATTCTTCTTCAATGATTCCGCTAGAACGCATGGCTTCTCTTTCGATCTGGTCGTCTATGGTTTTTACGCCATTGAGTGCTTTCAACACTCTCATTCCCAAATATCTTGTGTTCCAAGACGGTTCGTAACTGATGCCTCTGGCGTCGGCGATTTCGCGCAATCCGGCTTTTACGGATGGGAATATGGTGGGGTATATCTGAATGGAGTCATCGTCGTTGCGGGTTATGGTTATTGTTTGGCCTTTCCATTCGAGGCTTGCGGTGGTGTACATGATTGTGTGGGTTTTGAATTTAAAAAAAGTCGGAGGAAAACACTCGTTTCCCTCCGACAATAATAAGGTTATTCTGTGAATGAACTGGACGGAGCTTTTTCTGTCAAGTTCAATGAATTTGTCTTGATATTCCCGGTCTCGGCGTGAGGCTAATTATCCGTGGGGTCTTGCCCGCCGGCGCCTCCGCCGGATTCTCTTCACTGCTGTTTGTAGGTGACAGAAACTTGGGTAATTCTAACTTGTCCTTCATTTCCTGATGTAAACGTAACACTGCTTCCGGATACTGGTACGGCCTTACCTGAAGTGATAGTATTATTACCATACTTCAGCGCTCCTTTGGATTTGGTAGTAAACGTTACGGTGATAGATTCTATGACGTATCCTGTCTTCGAAGAAACCGTCATAGTTCCTTTGTCACTACCATAGAATCTCCATTCTTTTCCTTCTTGGTATACCTTGCCACTATTGCTGCCGTCTGATGCTGTCAAAGTGATGACATCATCCATTTTCATTGAAGACTTCTTAGTGCCATTAGTCGTTGTGCCTGATATTTCGGAGATTTGCTTCGTTACAGTTGTTTGCTCTGCGCTTTCAACCCCATTCTGTGTGACTTTAATAGCCAAAGAGGTGGTGCCGTCTGCGTTGCTTGCTGATAGAACAATGTATGCAGTGCGGGCTGCATTTGTGGTGTTTGCTTCAGCCATGTATGATAATTTGCCATCCTTGTCAGGGTAGTTGGCGGTTAGCCAAGCAGCTTCGCCGCCAGTGCCATCAGCATTTTTAGATACTTTGTAAGTGATGTCTGCGGCATCTGCGCCCGTGATGGAAATTGCCATATAGTGGTCAATTTCATCGTCGTGATTGAGAGAAACCGATGTGTTTTCTGCCTTGATTACTGGTGGGGTCGGTACGGAACCAGTGCCTTTTCCGTCGCTATAAATGGCAACTGCACTTTGTCCTTTCTCATAGCAGGAGAATAAACCAGGATCCTTGGCATTATTATATTTTAGCAAATTTCTTGTCTTGTCTCCATTAGCTTTAATCGTTGCTACGCCTTCTGCTGTGCAAGAAATCGTCCAAGAGCCATTATCGTCGTTTTTCTCTTGTATCTTCAACTGGTTCGATGTGCTAGACGCCGCATAAATATATCCGGAGCCAGTATTAAATGCATATGTACCGACTTTAGTTCCGGCTTCGAGTGTGAATAACTGAACGTTTGTTGCGGGATTGACAATGGTTTTATTTGTTTTTGTTACAGCTGCACTGGCGAGATTGCTATTGTTTTTCAGAGTACTAATAGCATAATTCTTATTGGCCGCCGCAATGATTATCTTATCACCGATTTTAAGTGTAGAAGCGTCTGTAACGAGGGTATAGACTTCGTCAGATTCTTTTTTAGTGAATCCATTTACGGTGAACTTGGAGATTTTGCCTGATTCAAATTTCAGTATTTTACCAGTCAAGTCAATTGACTTTTCGTATGTTCCGTTCTCCGTCGTCACTGTGATGTCGAGTTTTCCGCCTGACAGGTCAGCAGGAGCACAAGCGAAGAAAATATCCGTCACCTTGCTGGTGAGCAATGATATTGTAGACGATGCACTATTTTCGGAGAGAGAACCATTGAAATCAAAATAATACCTTCCTGCTATGTTTTTACTGCCGGTCAAAGATATGTTTGATACGGCGCCAGCCTCTTCCGGCAAAACGATTGACAAATTACCGTAAGCTGTAACGTGTGAAAAAGCAAGATTGATCTGAGTGTCAAATGTCTCTGATTTGTGACTAGCAGCAATGACCTGTGCTGCAGGATCACAAGTGCCCTCGCCTGGGGTTTGAGATGCGTTTATTTGAATGTTTCCTTTTGCGCCATCTTTATTCATGCCTAAAAAAGCGTCTGCTGGACTTATAACATAGAAGTTATGGCTCATGGCGTTCGCGTCTTGTGCAAAGGCGATTTCAAAAGATGCACTTTTCCCATCCGTGGAGGAGGTTATATTTTCCTTGTTGACAGAACCACCGTTATAAGCGACTCCAACTTTTTCGTCTCCAGTCCACAATGTAGGGTATTTGCCTTCATCAGTCTTATCTCCGAATGCGGTTTTTGTCTGTATTTCGGATGTGGAGAATGAAACAACTGTCAAATCGTCCGAATTGGTGACGCTCTGTTCTTTTTGACAAGATGCCATCGCCAAAACAGAAGTCGCAATGGCTATGATATATGTTAATTTCTTCATGGCAATTCTTGTTTTAGAATGTTCCGTAATCCGTTTCATCAACGTCGTAAATTTGTCCTCCTGTAGCGGTGACAGGTGAGCCCGTAGCCATCGCACTTTCCGTTTCTACGTAAACGACCTGGACTTCAGGGCGTTCGTAATTGTTGGTTGATTTTTTCATGATTGTTGTTAATTATTTTTATTTATCAGTTTCCATTATTTCAGTAACCATCAAGTGGTCAGATTAGTTACATCCTGCAAAGTTAGTCATTATATAGTATAAATGAAAAATTTTATTCAAAGATGAAGTCGTCGAAAATCAGGTCATGGTGGTCGCTGTCCGGATGGCCGCTGTCCGGGTCTATCTGGATGCGGATCTTGGCATTGACCTTGGCCCCTAAGTCGTAGGTGAAATTTTGCTTGGTCTTGCGGTCGCTGTAGCTCTTCAGGGCGATCTTCTGCGGATTTTTCCATTCGTCGGTGTCGAACTCGCAGTAGGAAATTGTTGCGGATACCCAGAATTCGGAGAACCAGTAGCTGAAGCTTACCTTCGAGAGATTCTCGATGAAGTATTCCATTTTCAGGTGGCCGAACTGTGACTGGCCGTAATAGTCCGGGTCTTCCTTGTAGATGCGCAGCTGGGCGCTCTGCTTCCCTGTGATAGGATTCTGCCAGGAGAATGAGCCGAACCAGGTGCTCCACTGGAGGTTTTCGCGTCCTGCGGTCAGGCCGTATTTGTCGTATGAAGGCTTGCCTGTCGTCGGAAATCCGCTCTCAAAGCCTTCTTTCAGAGGCAGATCCACACGCACGAGCGGCACGTATTCCTTTTCAATGCCGGTCTGGAAGTCTTCCTCGATGAAGCCGCCACGGTAGCGGACTTTGATGCTGTTCATCTCCCATCTTTCGCTCTGTGTCGTGCCCATGCAGTAGAAGCAGACTTCGTCGTATTCGCCTTCGACTGTGTAGGAGCCGCCTGCGTCAATGTTCTTCGTTTCTGACTTTTTCGCACGCCCGTCCACCGAGTGGGCGATTTTTGTCAATGTCGCAGATCCTACTGTTGCACTTAAGAGTTTTGCTCCGTTGTGGGCGCGGACGCGTATGTATCCTCCGTTCTTCGATGCTGAGGTGCTCTGATAGAAGCGGATGCCTGAATAGTCGTCGAGCACGTGTGGCCAATCCGTTCCCTTGCCCTGTGCGCAGACGTAGTCGATATTGCCGAAGTCATCAAGGTAGTCCTGAAGGGGATTGTAGAACTCGTGGTATTCTTCGTTGTGGATGAGGTCCGGATGCAGCGGGGTGGGTTTGGTCTCCACCTTTGTCGCTCCGGGGTTCAGAACTGTCACGTTTACGGTCTCTTCTGTCGAGCCTTCGCCGGGATTCTCGCTTCCTCCCGGATTCTCACCTTCGCCAGGTTTTCCGCCTTCTTCAGGTTTGTTCCCTTCTCCCGGTTTCTCTTCGCCGCCCGGATTTTCTTCTCCGGTTCCAGGTTTTCCCGGCTGTTCGGTTCCGTTCCCTTCATCGGGTTTTACTGTCGTCTCCGGCGAGCAGGCCCCGGCAATGGCAATGAACGCTGCCAGAAAAATTGATGCTATATGTCTTGTATTCATATTGTTGAGTTGTAATTCCGCGAAAAAATCAGTTCACGCCAGTCGCGGCGTTCTGCAAAATGTCGGACAATCCCACGAAGTTACGCATTATTATCGACAAATCGAAAAAACGAAACAAATTGAAAATCTTGGGAATGGAGTATTGAAAATCTTGGGAATCTTGCATTGAAAATGTCCGGAATGTAAATTTCATTGAAAAAATTCGTATATTTGCCAAAATATATTTGTTAGAAATGCAGTTCGTAAATTCAGCAATTCCGGAGGGTCTCACCTTCGATGATGTTCTACTCGTTCCTGCACGCTCCGAAGTCCTTCCGAGAGCTGTAGATGTTTCCACCAAATTCACAAGAGATATTTCTCTCTGCACTCCTATTGTTTCTTCTGCAATGGACACTGTTACTGAGGCTGATCTTGCTATCGCGATGGCTCGTGCCGGCGGTATCGGTGTGATTCACAAGAATATGACCATTGACCAGCAGTGCGAGCAGGTCCGCAGGGTCAAGAGAGCGGAGAACGGTATGATTTACGATCCGGTCACCATCAGTCCGGAGGCTACTGTGGGCGATGCATTGGCCCTTATGGCGAAGCATCATATCGGCGGCATTCCTGTAGTGGACTGCGCCGGCAGGCTCATCGGCATTGTCACGAACAGGGACCTGCGTTTCCAGGACAATAAGAAGATTCCGGTTTCGGACGTGATGACGAAGGATAATCTGATCACGGCGAAGAAGGGAATCAGTCTTCAGGATGCCACCGGCATTCTCCGCAGCAGCAAGGTGGAGAAGCTTCCGGTAGTGGACGAGGACAACAAACTTGTAGGTCTTATCACCTATAAGGACCTTATGAAGATAAAGGACAATCCTATCGCTTCCAAGGATTCGAAGGGACGTCTTCTCGTGGCTGCTGCAGTCGGCGTGAAGTCTGACACTCTCGACAGGATCGAGATGCTCGTGAGCGCAGGTGCTGACGCGGTCGTCATTGACACTGCTCATGGCCACTCCGTGGGTGTGCTCGAGGTGATTTCCAAGGCTTGCGAGGCGTTCAAGAACAGAGATATACAGATTGTTGCGGGCAATGTTGCCACGGGCGAGGGCGCCAAGGCATTGGCGGATGCAGGTGTGAGTGCGGTGAAGGTCGGTATCGGACCTGGTTCCATCTGTACCACGCGTATTATCGCCGGTGTCGGAATGCCTCAGCTGACGGCTGTGATGCTTGCTTCCAAGGCATTGGAGGGAACGGGCGTGCCTGTGATTGCTGACGGCGGTATCCGCTATTCGGGTGATATCGTGAAGGCATTGGCGGCAGGTGCAAGCACCATTATGGCCGGCTCATTGTTTGCCGGAACTGAGGAGTCACCTGGTGAGACCATCATCCTGAACGGAAGGAAGTTCAAGGCGTACAGGGGAATGGGTTCGCTCGAGGCTATGGAGCATGGTTCCAAGGACAGGTATTTCCAGGATATGGAAGAGGATGTGAAGAAGCTTGTTCCGGAAGGAATCGTGGCTCAGGTGCCGTTCAAGGGCACTGTGGCTGAGGTCGTTTACCAGCTTGTGGGCGGTCTGCGTGCAGGTATGGGCTATGTGGGAGCAAAGGATATCGCTTCTCTGCGCGGCGCCCAGTTCGTGCGTATCACCAATGCGGGCTACCTCGAGAGCCATCCGCATGATGTGACTATCACCAAAGAATCACCTAATTATTCGAGATAGATTTGAGTACTCGCAGAGTCCTGAATATTATAGGCGTATGCTTTTTCGTAATCGTCCTGCCGATGTTGAATTCGTGCAAGACGATTATGTCGTTTGTCCGTGACGGCAAGGTCGTGGCTGAGGTGGGGTCCGAAAAACTGTATGATACGGATTTGGCGACGTTCATTCCGGACGGCATCTCGGCTGAGGACAGCACTCGGCTTGCGCTCCAGTACATAAATTCATGGGCTACCGATATGGTGTTCAATGATGTGGTGGACAGGGAGTTGTCCAAGTCGGAGAAGAATGTCACCAAGGAACTGGAAGACTATCGCCGTTTGCTGCTGAAGTACCGCTATGAGCAGAAGTACATAAACCAGAGGCTCGATACGGCTGTGACTGACGGGCAGATAGAGAAGTACTATGAGGATCATATTGAGAATTTCCGTCTGGCTCTGCCGATTGCCAAGGCGAAGTTCCTCTGTATCTCTGCCGATTCGCCGAACTTGAACATCATCAAGAAGAAGCTGCTTTCGTCTGACGTGGATGATATAATGGAAGGTGACAGCCTGACGTATTCATCTGCATTGAGATATAACTTCTTCGGCGGGGGCTGGGTGAATATGGTGAGGCTGTCGCGGGAGTTCGGGACGGATTACGGGTCGTTGCTGGCGGTGATGAAGGACGGAATGGTGGAGATTCCGGACGGCAGCGGCAATCTGAACATTGCCTTTGTCAGCGAAATGATGAGGGCGGGGCAGACCGGACCGGTGGAATATTATAGGGAACAGATAAAAGATATTCTCCTGAGTACCAGAAAACAGGCTTTGATTTCAGGTTTGGAACGGGACTTGTTAGAGAATGCGCGCGCTCAAGGCGCTTTCGTTATAAAATGATGATTTATTGATTATGAAGAATATACTGAAACTTGCAGCAGCTGTGGTTGCGGTGTTGGCTTCGGTGCAGATGCCACTCAATGCCCAGAAATATGGTAATGGGCTCATTGACAAGACGATAGCTGTCGTGGGCAATGAGATGATTTCATTGTCGGAACTGGAGCAGGAGATTCTGTATATGCGTATGCAGGGGATGTATTCCGACAGGAATATGCGTTGCGAGCAGCTGGAGCGTATGCTTGAGTCGAAGCTTTTCCTGATGCAGGCGCGTGTGGATTCTCTCACGGTGAACCAGGAGATGGTGTCAAGCACTCTGGCGCAGCGTATCGACCAGATGCGTACTCAGCTCGGGGGTGATGACAATGTGGAGAATGCCTACGGTAAGCCGATGTATAAACTTCGTCAGGAATGGAAGCAGCAGCTTGAGGATATGTCGCTTACCCAGCAGATGCAGTCTCAGATTGCTTCGGCGGTGCCTGAGTTGACTCCGCACGATGTGAAGGAGTATGTTTCCAAGACTGATGCCGCGGACCTGCCTATGGTTCCGGTGAAGTATCAGCTGAGCCAGATCTGTATCTATCCGGACCGCGAGGCTGCGAATCTTGCGGTGAAGGAGAGGCTGCTGAGCATACGTGAGCGAATTATCAACGGTGAGAAATTCTCCACATTGGCCCGTATCTATTCTGAGGACCCGGGCAGCGCGAGGAAGGGCGGCGAACTGGGGCTTGCGTCGAAGTCGATTTTCTGGCCGGCATTTTCTGATGCGGCGATGTCGCTCAAGCCTGGTGTGATTTCCCAGATTGTGGAGACGCCGGACGGCTTCCATATTATCGAGGTGCTCGAGAAGAAAGGGGATATGTTCAATGCCCGCCATATTCTCATGAAGCCGGTCTATACGGATACTGACAGGCAGAAGGCGTTCAAGACGCTCGACTCGCTCAAGACTGAAATCCAGAACAAGGCTGTCACTTTCGAGCTTGCTGCGAAGTTCTATTCTCAGGACAATCAGACTCGTACCAATGGCGGCCAGATGGCTGACCCGAATACCGGTTCCGCGTATTTTGAGATCGACCAGCTGAAGCCTCAGGACTATGCTGCCATCAAGAATCTGAAGGAAGGAGAGATCTCCGAGCCTGTGGAATCGCTTGACAATGAGGGCCGTAGCGGTAATACTGTGTATAAGATAATCCGCGTGGACAAGATCATTCCGTCCCATACGGCTACGTTCGAGAATGACTACAGCGAGCTGCTGGACGAGGCGAAGGTCAAGAAGCAGAACGAGGCTATCGACGAGTTCATTGACAGCAAGATAAAGACGACATATATCACTATCGACCCGCTGTTCAAGGACTGCAATTTCTCTCGCGAGGGCTGGAACAAGATAGTGGCTCAGTGCGCGTCCGAGGCGGCTGAAAAGTAAGATATTGAGTGTCAATGAACTTCCGTAAGCTTTTCATATCTGTCGTTACGGTTCTCTCGACATTGACAAGTCTGTCTGCACAGGAAAATGGCAGTCAGAAGGACTCGCTCGTTCGTCTTCTGAGCGCGCAGTCCATGGAGCTTATCGAGAAGGACGGCGTCGATTACCGAAAAGTGACGGGACCGGCGAGGTTTCTGCACAATGATACTTATCTTATCTGTGATACGGCGCTCTGGAATATGAGTTCCAATGAAATCTACGCCATCAGCAATGTGAAGATTCTTCAGGACCAGACGGTGCTGACGGGAGACAGGCTGACTTATTACATTGACAGGGACCTGGCTGAGTTCAGGGGTACATTGGTGCAGCTCGAGGACAAGGACCGGAATGTGCTGCGTACCGAGCATCTGGATTACAACACGAAGGACAGTGTGGCGGTTTTCTTCAACGGTGGTTCGATGAAGGATGCCGAGGGCCAGATAATCGAAAGCCGGACAGGTACTTACGATTCCAAGATAAGGACGTTCACGTTCAATGATCGGGTGAATATGTTCACGGATTCGGTGTTCGTGAAGTCCACTACCATCGTCTATGATGCCAGGACCAATGTGGCGACGTTCGGGTTCGACACGGATAACTGGCAGGATGACAATATGCTTTCGGCCAATGGCGGCTGGTATGACCGCGGACGTGAGATTTTCCTGTTCCGGAACAATGTCCACGGCATGAGTGATACTCAGGAAGGCTGGGCGGACTCCTTATATTATTATAGGTCATCTAAAAATATCGAGCTGCTCGGCAATGCGCAGGTGACTGACACGACGCGTGATGTTTCGGCTCTGGCCGGGCGGATTTTCTATACGGATTCGTTGTCCGAGGTGAAGCTGACGAGGGACCCGGCGGTGATCGGCGTGATGAAAAATGCTGAGGACCAGCCGGATACGGTCTATTTCGGGGCTGATACCATTTTCGCTCGTACCTATATGATGTTTCAGGTCAATGAATCTGAGATAAAGAATTCCAAGTCCCGCATGGAGGATCTGGCGGTGGATGCTGTCCAGGCTTATCGTCAGAAGGCGGCCAAGGAGGCGGCTGAAGCTGCGGCAAAGGCGATGGAGAATGACCCGAACCGTCCTAAGCCGAACAAGAAACAGACTGGGGAGACCGGGGCTGTGGCTGCTGCAGGAGGGGCTGCGGAGACTTCGGGGGCTTCTGAGACTTCTGAGAGTGAAGCATCTGAGTCTTCGGATGTTTCGGAGGCGGAGGAGGCTTCTGAGAAGGAAGGTGATGTGTCGGAGACTTCTGAGTCAGAGGCTTCCGGGGAGAATGGTGATGAGTCTGCTGAGGCCGCGGAGGTGGCCGAGGGCGCTCCGGCAGACTCATTGACAGCCAAGACATTGACCTCGGCTAAGGATTCGACCGCGATGGCAGCTGGTGCACAGGCCTCTGAGGCGGATTCTGTCTCTCACGCGCTAGCATCGCTCGGCCCTGCAGCTGGTGCACTTCAGAAACCTGCCGGCCGGCTCGCTCATGCGTCCGATTCCCTTTCGCATGTTGCTGACACGCTCTCGCATTCGGCAGATTCGCTCGCAAATGCAGCAGATTCATTGACAGTAGCTGCGGACTCGCTTTCCGCACCGAAGGACTCCACGAAACTGAATTTCATCACGGCCATCAAGAACGTGAAGATGTTCCGCAAAGATATACAGCTCGCTTGTGACTCATTGGTTTACAATGATTTGGATTCATTGGTCCGAATGTATGAGAAGCCATTTGTCTGGAATGAGGGCAACAGGCAGTATTCTGCCGACAGCATCTATGCGGTGATCAAGGACAGGGCCATGCAGAAGGCCAGCCTGATGTCCAACGCGTTCATCATCGTGAAAGAAGACTCGTTGTGCTTCGACCAGATCAGGGCCACGGAAATGCTCGCCTACTTCGACACTACCGGGGCATTGACACGATTCGATGCGCTCGGCGAGGCGAATGCCGTTTTCTATCTGCAGGAGGACAGCGTCTATGCGACCGTGAACAAAAGTGCTGCGAAAATGCTCTCCGCGCGGTTCCTGAACGGGGAACTGGACAAGGTCTATTACTTCGATGCCGCGAAAAACGATGGCTATCCGGTGGCTCAGATGACGCGTGATGAACGTGTGCTGAAGGGCTTTGATTGGCAGATAGATGCGTGCCCGCGCGGCAAACAGGACATTACCACGCTCTCTCTGCGTGCATCGGAGCGCAGTTCATATTCGGCCCGTCCGCGTGCAACTTTCGAATACACAGACAGATACTATCCTGGTTACATCCCGGGCATAATGAAGCAAATCCGCGAGGGCAAGGTGGCCAAGGCCAATGCAGAGGCTCGCAGGAAGGCTGCCGCACAGGCTAAGGCCGCTGCAGCAGATTCATTGACGGTAGCTGGCGACTCGCTGTCCGTAGCGCAGGATTCATTGTCACTCTCTCCTGCGGACTCGCTCGGAACGTCCCTCCCGTCTGTTGCGGATTCGACAAAGGCCGCAACTGATTCTTTGTCAATGTCTTCTGATTCGTCTTCTGTCAATGCACCTGTGCTGGATCCGTCCGCGTTGAAGAAGGCGCAGCGTGATTCCATCCGTGCGGCGAAGATTGCCGCCCGTGAAGCCAAATGGGCAAGGCTCGACAGTCTGGATGCAGCCAAAGCCAAGGCAGCCGCGGATAAGAAAGCTGCCAAACTTCGTGTGAAGAAGCTGAAACAGCTCAAGGCCCTGAAAGCCAGGGAGGAGAAGGAGAATGCCCGTCTCGAGAAATACAAGGCCGCATACCTGAAACAAAAGGAGCGCGACGACCTCAAAGCCGCCGCAAAGGCCGCCCGTGAGGCGGAGAAAGCAGCGCGTGAGGCCGATGACAACGCAGGTGCGCCAGAAAAAACAGAGCCGGCAGGTGGAGCGGAGAAAGGCACGACGTCAGAGGAGATAGTTCCCGCTCAGTAAGGCTGAGGTGCTGACTGAAAAGCATCCCAGCGGCGGAGTTATGGTACCAATGAGCATAATGCTAATACTGTAATGGTAGTTGTAATGCATTGATGAGTAGGTGGTTATGAGCATTTGAGCTAATGCGCAAAGATGCTCACTCCCCTAAAAAAATAGGGTGATGAGCATCTTTGCATTTTGCTTTTAGGATATGTAAGTAGTTGTATGTTAATTTATTACATCTGAATTTGCCAACTTGCAGGTATGCTCATTGGTTCAGTAATTACCTATGGTGGCACGCTGAGGTCGTGTTGCTGCGTCTAATTTCCGTATCCCTATTCCGCGAACAGCTTGACGATGTTCAGGACTACTTCGGAGGCCTTCTCGATGTTCTCGAGAGGTCCGATGCCAAATCGTTTGTTCTCAGCGCAGTAAGTCCGCCCTTGCCGCCACAGAGGTACGTCAGCCCGGTCTTTCCGCGATGATTCAAGTCGCTCAGCAACAGAGGTTCACCTATTACGAACAGCATTACTGATGCGGTGTCTCCTACATCGAGATGCGACCAGACGGACTCGGTCACTTCGAAACGGCAGTTTCCCAGATGCTTGAAACTCACCCGCCTGTTTGGTGCCCACTCCACGGACACGGTGTCTCCCTCAGCAAGTTCAGATGCATTGACAACTCCTTTCGTGACGATGTCCGAATTCTGCTCCGACGAAATTTTCCGTTCAGCCAGATAATTGTCCCAACTCTTGAATCCTGCGAATCTGGACAGAATCTCCAGTGTCGAATAGCGGATTTGCTTCACCCCATCCAAGTAGCCCCAGGTCCTTTTCAATGTCGTGGGGCTGATGTATTCCCGAATCCGTTCCCATATCGCGCCGCTCAGAAAATCGAAGTCTGCCGGCGTGTGCATAACCCGTTCCACAGATTCTTCAATCTTCTTTTTCAGCTCAATGATTTCTGCAGATTCGTTGTTCATAGTGTCGTCTCCAAATTGATCCGATGTAAAATTATTCCCATTCTCCCATATTTCCAAATCAAGGACTAACAAGGACTAAAAAATGCTTTCATGAAAATGGACTAATTTGGAACTTTGCAACAGCATTGATGGGAAAGCAATTGACTCCGGACAATGCTGAATGAAATTCATTGACACATTGATTGAATTGTTGAAACTATTTTATATATTTGTGGCATCTCCCTCCCCACAGGGAGTGCAAATAAAGACATAGAGCGTTTCAACGTTTCCGCCTTCTTATCAAACTTAGACACTTTGATCCTTATCGGCGGGCAGTGACAACGCTTGTGTCCGTATCGTGTTAGCATATAGTCTATACCCGATATCTGGACATGAGCATTGTTGCTTGTTCATAAGGAAGGTAGTCTAAGACCTGATAAGAGGACAAGAACAATAATGTTCGTGTCCTTTTTTGCGTATAATAACAACTAATAAAAACACTCTCTATTATGGGATTAGGTAACCTGTTGCAGAAAATAGGTGATAATTTCAAGGCAGCGGACTTTGAAATTAAGCCTCAGACAAAAATCAAAACACTTTGTAAAAATTTCAAAGCGAACTTCGGTCTTTCACTTCGTGTCTATAAAGGACAGGTGATTGCTGATGGAGAACTGACCCTTGCTCAACTCAATAAAGTGTCGACTAAAACTGACTTGAAAACTAAGGCTGGTGCTCTTAAGATTAAAGCCAGCATGAAAGTCGGGGATGCGGAAAAAACATTCAAGGATCATTTTGGGGTCAATGTTCAGATTGCGGATTTCAACAATAAGAAACTATGTGACAACAGCCTGACTATCGGTGAGGCTGCAAGACAGAAATAATTATACATTATAAATTATGGCAAAGAAATCAGCAATTTATGGTGAGTACGTTGTCTCAGTGAAAGACGATGGCGCAATCGAGGTGTTCCGTAATTATGACAATGTGAAAGGCTCGTTACGCGAGATAGCAGAGTCTAAGGGATTTGAGTATGATCCGTCATGGAATACTCAGCAGTTTGGAGCCAGGTTGATTAAAGAATTTGGTGAAGGCAGTGAAGCTCACGTGGATAATTATGTGATTGTCAAAAAAGACAATGGCCACATTGATACTTATCGCACATATGAGAATACTAAAGAAGCATTGAGGAGCATATCCTCTGCAACTGGTTTTGAATTCGATTCTAACTGGACTACTAGGCAAATGGGAAGTAAACTGATTGATTTCCTTAATAATAAATAGCTAAATATGGATGTAAAAGTTAAAGTTTACGGCAAAGCTCAGAATAGGACGGCGCTTGGAATCATGCATGCTTATATGACCTTGCATCCGGAAACTACATTAGATGACCTTAAGAAAGCTTTTCCTGATTCTCTCAATCCTGATTCGGGAGTGAAACACAATTTCAAGACATTGAGCGAGATTCAGGCACAGATGGACCATATTAACTGGAACGGTTATTTCGCCGATGAGGATTGCCTTTTGACAATGGCGGATGGACTTAAGGTTGCTGTTGTCTCTATGTGGACTAAACCAAGTTATGAAAGACTTGTCAAGCACGCAGTTAAGTATGGTATTGTTGTCTCCAAGATGGAGAATGTTGAGAAAGGGTTCGGAAAGAAGGGTGGATATTATTTGGAATTCATCCAACCGGAGACTCCTGTGAAAGTGAGTGCGCCAAAGACTAAGAAAAAGAATATCTGGCCGCTGTTGGCACTTATCGCTTGTGTTGTATTGCTTCTTCTCTTCCTTTTGATGAAATGGAACAAGAAACCGGAAGTCGTGACTGTGATTCAAAAAGATACTGTTACGGTAGTAAGGGTAGATACTGTTTATATACAGCAGGTTGAGGAAATCGCTAAGAACTTCAATGCGGCTCAGTTTAAGGCGGATTCGTATGAACTTAACGACAAAGCAAAGTTTGCACTGCATGACTTGGCTAATGTGCTGATTAAGAATCCGCAGTTGAAACTTCTTATTAAGGGACATACATCGGACGAAGGTAATGCGGAGCACAATCAGAAACTTTCTGAAAAGCGTGCGAAAGCTGCTGTTGATTTCCTTATTTCTCAGGGAGTTGACGGCTCCAGACTTTCATATGAGGGTAAGGGTAGCAGTGAGCCGGTAGATCCTAATGATAGAGAAGCAAATCGTAGAACAGAATTTATTATTGTTGAATAACTTAAATTTTAAAATCATGGCAGAATTGAGAATTGATGGCCGCATGAAGGTCAAGACCCTTAAGGCTAATTTCAAAAAGAATTTCGGAAGCTCATTGCGTGTTTACAAGAGCGTAACTTGTAGAGGTGCTATGGCTGATGATGAGGCTACACTTGGAAGCCTTCGCTCTGAAGGCGCTAAAGGTGGAGAATTAGTAGTCGGTGGAAACAAGACTGTCGGAAAATTTGAGACCGAGTTTGCTGCGGCTTGGGGTATTGGCGTTCAAGTATCTAATTCCAGCGATACAAAACTTGCAGACGACAAGGTTACACTTGTAGCTGCAGGAAAATAATTGCTAACCTGTTAATGCCGGAGGTCTGTTCTGGGCTTCCGGCTTAATTGTATGTCCGAAAAATAATCCTTAAATAACTGAACTATGCCTGTGACTAAAAAAACAACGACTAAAACCGCAGCGAAGAAAACATCGACTGCAAAGAAAACCGCCACATCCAAGACGGCTGCGAAAAAGACTACTACAGCAAAGGAAACCACTAAAACTGCAGCAAAGACTACTACGAAAACCGTGACGGAACTTTCTGTAAACGGAAATAAGAAAATTGCTACTCTTCAGAAAGAATTCAATAAGAGATTCCCGTATCTAAGGCTTGGTTTGTATTATAGTTATATGCGGAAAGAACCGGTGAAGACACAGTTGCCTGGAGATAAGACTCTTGCATCTGTCAGAAGAGCAGACTCTGGTGGAGATATCAGCATATCCGGCAATAAAAAGATAAAATCTGTAGAAAAGGAGTTTGATACAGTGTTCGGGCTATATGCGCAGGTATGTTACACAGACGTAACTGGGCATCGATATTATACATCAGGTTCTCAGGACGAAAAGACGTTGTCTGCATTTAATGCTGAATGTGAAAAAAATGGTTGTAAGAAAGGCGAATACAGATAATATTAAACTGATATGAGTGTAGAATATTACAAAAAATTAATTATTGATCTTCGTGTAAGAATGGCGAAGGAAAAAGAGGCTAAAAAAAGTGATAATGAGCGCTATGCCAGTCTTGTAAAAAGCGCATCCTCACCATCGTCAAAAGCATCGTATCGTAAAATCAAGATAGATCGTGCTGCATCTCACGACAGGCAGATAGAATCGTATAAACGTCAAATAGATTCGGCGAAAGCGAGTCTTGCGAGAGAAAGAGCCAGAAAGTAATATATGAAAATTCCGGGTTTGTCATTCTCGTGGAAGCGCGCTTTAGGGATCACGGGATTGAAACAAAAAATTGTGCGAACAACGGGAGTTCCGATGACCAAACAAGGTTTGGAAAGGAAAATTGGCGGATTTATAGTGAAGGCCATTACTGGTAAACTGAACAAGTAGTATGGGGCGGGAGGAAAAGATGCGTGAAAAGTGTAAAGCCTTTAAAAAAGACCTTGCTTGCGTTTTTGATGATAATCTGCATACGAAGAAATGGCACAATGTCGTTGACTGGGTGATAATTGCGCTGATTCTGATAAGTTCGCTGGAGATATTTCTGTCAACATTTGAGGGCGTTTCCGAACAATATGGTGGAGTCCTTAGATTTGTGGACGTGTTTACTACAGTTGTCTTTACAATTGAAGTTACTTTACGTATATGGGTGGCAGATGTTGTCAATCCGAAATATGCAGGATTCTGGGGGCGCGTGCGCTATTGCTTTAGCTTTTACGGGCTAATTGATTGCTTGTCGACATATCCGTTTTATTTAAGCTTCTGCATGAAGATACCAGTTGCGGCGCTTAAGATTCTTAGAATCGCAAGGCTTTTCCGCATATTCCGGTATATGAAATCTTTTCGGATTTTAGGCAAGGTCATAATAGCAAAAAAGCAAGAACTTTCCATAAGCCTGATGTTTTTGTGCATACTGACGGTAATTCTTTCATTCCTTTTGTATTACGCGGAACATGATGCGCAGCCGGAGCTTTGTGAAAATGGGTGGCAAACTCTTGTCTGGGCATTCGCTAAGTATTTAGGCGATCCTGGCAAGATTGCGGATTTTCCATTGGCGACCGTTGGCGGTCAAGTCATTGCTTCGATAGTCGGATTACTGGGGATTGCCATATTTGCAGTGCCGGCAGGTCTCATTGGCTCGGGCTTTGTCGAAGTCCTTGAAGATGAGCGTCATAGCGAGGCGTTGGATCAGAATAAACTGAAATTACATAATGCGTTTGAACGCGTTCTCGACCGCTATACGGGTTATCAGATTATGCCTCAGTTTCTTTCTCTTGTGGATGTTCAGGCCCGAATGAAAATGAAGGAAAACGATGTCTTTGAGGCTGTAGAGAGCAGTTCGGATTTCAGGTTTATCAATGTTTCAGCTACAGTGCCGGTGGATAAATTGCCACAGGATAAACTTGCGGTGGAGGCTTTCTATGTCAATACTAAATATGGATGCGTAATTGATAGGGGGGCGTTAGTTACAATAGTGGCTCCTTCAAATGTGGCGGATCCTATAATAGGACATTTTGCATTTTATCTTGCGAAGATCGGTGGATTTAATTATGTGGGACGTGAAATAGGACGGTCTCATCCATATTTCTCTTTTTATTCTAATTCGTCGAACCATATTCATCCGGACTATCCGATCTTTTTGTCTGACATAGAAAGATTGTCCAGTAGAGAAGGTAGCTGGGTGATTGCAATGCTTGCAGCGAGTGGTGCAAATGAACCGGAATATCCCACGCAAGTTCATTTCGGATATGGTGGACCTAAAGGCGATGAAAGTTTTGATGCGCCGGATTTGCTTGTTCGAGACAAGGAGGAACTGAGACGGCTTCTCTCTGAAATCGAAGCCAATTTGAAAAACGAGTTTGGCGTCAGTTGTGACAGGCAGAGATACCACCAGTCGAACAGTTCGGGGCTTTTCATCAGAAAACTGAAGAATCGAGATAATGTCAATGGGCTTGTCTTGCGTATTGCATGGAGCCTGATTTGTCATGATCCGCGCAGAATGGCGGTTTGCAAAACTATTGCGGATACAATTAAGGCTCACATTGAACCGGAAAAAGAAAACGAATCGCTTCCTGAACTAAAGATTAAAGGTTTGGGGGTAAGCGATTATAAGTTTTAATTGCTAATTATGGCTGCATTATTTAAAAAGCTGGCGGATGGGGCTCAGAAGGTGGTGGATGCTGCGCAAAAGGCATCCTCCGCTACAGGCCATGCGTTGTCAGAATTGTCATCTGGACTTGAAGATAAGGTCAGCGACTTGAAAGAAGAACGGGGTTTGAAAGCACAGGAGGAATGGCTCAGTTCTGTGCAATGCAATCTGTCAGAGCCTTATGGCTTGGTTATCAGTGATTTGAGGCTCATTGTCGAGACGATTGATTCTCCTGAGGCCGTGTCGATGTCCGTTGAGGGCATTGTGCGTTCTTTGGAACACGCGCTTGAAATGGCGGAAGATGAGAAAACCAAGCGCGATTTGAAGGAGATATTTGCTTCAATGATCAGAGTCCTTCTTATGTCCCTTGAGGCTAAAATCAGTTATGCCGAAGATCGGAATTCAGAGAACTGTAATTGTCTGTTGTCTAGGGCAGGAGAGGAATTGTCTTTATTGCTGCGAATCGTTGTACGGAATCTTCCATCGGAATTATCTGCCAATGTGGATCTCAGGAATCCTTTATCTCAAAAGGCAGAACAGTCAGCGTTCTTCAAGAAGGCGGCTCCTTGGGCTAAGGATGGCAAGTTGAAGGTCAAAAAACACGAAGAGTACATGAATATGCTTAAAGATACGTTCAGTACTTTATCTGCTTATTCGCATGTCATTGGCCCGTCGGTTCCATTGAATCGTATCCTTTCTCATAACAGAAAGATTCTTGTGGATGATTTGAAAAATAAAATCTTCTCGGCTGTGAGAAATTCGCGCAAAGCAATGATTGCAGACAAGTCGATTAAAGTTTTAGGTCAATTCATAAAGTCCCAATCGGTAGTAAATCTGATTACAAGTCCTTCCTCTTTTGCCATAAAGACTGCTTCTCAGGCGGTTTCCGGTTTAAGCGGGATCATTGCCGACAATGTTGGTGACAGTCTGTCGGACTATGATGCCTTTATTTCTGCAATGGAAGGGCTGAAAGAGAAAAGTAGTGTACAAAAGCATGAGGTTCAGCTCGTTGAGTCAGAATTGAATGCGCTGCAAATGGAGTATTCCAAGTTGGGAGTGTTCCAGGTTTCGGCAAAGAAGGAATTGAAGGTGGCTATTGATGCCAAGATGAAGTCGCTTCATGAAATCAAATTGAAGTTAGATGGTGTCGAGAAGAAGTTGAACGAGTTGAACAATATCTTCCCTGACGCAGAGATAAAGAAAAAAGAGATTGCGGAGTATGATGAATCATTGAGTCGGATAGAGTCAATGTTTGAAAATAGATGAAAAATTATGATTGAGGGTGTTCCACTATGGTTTGTGATCATTTTTGTAATAGGCTTGATCCTGTATTTGCTGAAGAGTGTGTTTAGCGGATTTTTGGGTGATGTGGTGTCTGTCCTGCGTGGCAAGATGTCGTTATTCGGATGTCTGATCAGTACCATAGTTTCGATATTGGCGGTAGTGCTAGTTGTCTGGTGTATTTTCTCCGAACTGTTCTAGTGTCTGTCCAGTGATATTATGGGGGAGACTGTCTTAAAAGTATCTGATTGACAATCAACTCAGAGGTCCGGACT
>OLRA01000418.1_pt1 | contig 58728 bp, 41 predicted proteins | sample 1673011 | NCBI WGS metagenome assembly OLRA01 (sample SAMEA3136746, study PRJEB25190) | human gut metagenome | reverse complement strand
GATTTTTAGTTACCTTTTGCGGAGATATTCATTTTTGTTTTATAGAGGAAAGATAGTTGATTTCTTATGAATTCAGCATTAATAAAGATGTTTTTTTATACCGTTATCTCGCCTGATCCGTAGCAGCGGTGATGTTCCTCGTCGTACACAACGCAGAACTGGCCCGGCGCTACGCCTTGGATAAGCTCGTCGGCGTGAACAATGAAGCTGCCTTCCGAGGTGCGTTCAAGGGTGGCAGGATGGTATTCGGGGGTGTGGCGTATCTTGAAGCGCACTCGAGCCGATGTGCCCAGATCGCCCCAGGGGTCGAGTGTGAGGAAATGGAAGTCGTGGATGGGGAAGTCCTTCTTGTATGCTGTGCGCGGTTCGAAGCCCTTGCTTACGTACAGCACGTTGGCAGCCACGTCCTTCTTCACGACATACCACGGTCCGCCTCCGAAGCCGAGTCCGTGTCGCTGTCCGATGGTGTGAAACCACAGGCCGCGATGCTTGCCTATCAGCTTGCCCGTCTCTAATTCGAGCACTTCGCCGGGAGCCTCGCCGAGATATCGTCTGATGTAGTCGTTATAGTTGATCTTGCCGAGGAAGCAGATGCCCTGCGAATCCTTTCGCTTGGCGTTTATGAGATGTTCGCGTTCGGCTATCTCCCTTACCTCATCCTTCTGGTAATGTCCGATGGGGAAGAGTGCCTTGCGGAGCTGCCAGTCATAAATCTGTGCAAGGAAGTCGGTCTGGTCCTTTACTGGGTCGGGGCTTGTGACGAGCCACTTGCGTCCCTCCTCGTCCTCTTCCGTCTGGGCGTAATGCCCCGTGGCAATGAGGTCGTAATCCTTTCCGCGCTTCTCGTGGAAGGCGCCGAACTTAATCAGTCGGTTGCACATAACGTCAGGATTGGGCGTAAATCCCGCGCGTACCTTATCCATTGTGTAGCGCGTCACCTGGTCCCAATATTCCTTGTGGCAGTCCACCACCTCCAGCTTACATCCGAAGCGACGTGCCACAGCAGTAGCCATCTCGAGGTCCTCCTCGCTGGTGCAGTCCCATTCCTCCTCCTGTTCAGGTCCGATTTTTATATAGAAGCAGTCGGGGTGAAGTCCTCGCTGCGCCAGTTCGTAAACCACGACGGAGCTGTCCACGCCGCCCGAGAGCAGCACGGCAATACGCTTGTCTGTCAAGTCCGTGTTCAAGTAAGTTTTGTTCATATCGGCAAACTTACAGAAAAATATTAGAAAAACCTACAATACTCCCTTATTTTTTTAGGTTTTGTTTTGCAATTCTCTTACAAAACCGCTACTATTGTGACATTATTCAATTTTCAATGTTGCCTCACTTCGTTCGATGTGAGCATTCATATCGTTCGATACACGCATTCACATCGTTCGATATGAACATGTGCATCGAACGGTGTGAGGTAACTAAAGTTGCGGTTTCGGATAACTAAAGTGGCGGTATGAGGTTGCTAAAGTGACGAGTGTCATTTGCAAACGGCAATCTATATGTCGCTTTCGCTGTCAAAATGTCAGACTTTTGTGCTTTCCCCGATTTTATGTTACGATTCATTGACGAATATCAATAAATGTTATGACAAAGCTAAAATAATTGTTCTTTTGCTTGTGTGCGAACACAAAAGGTACTACCTTTGCAGTGCAATCAAAGAAAGAGCTCCAGTAGGGGTTGAGAAGATAAGATTAGATAAAAAAGAAAGGATATCAATTATGATTATTGTATTAGTAGTAGCCGCTTGCTGCTTGGCAGTAGTTGAGGCTGTAGAGGTAAGTAACAAGGTGAACTTCATGAAGTAAGCCGTCGCAAGACACGAGGCTAAATGGAATGAAGGACACAAGTAGGAAAACACAACATTAATATAAGGAAAGGAAAAAAGATTATGATGATTATCGGACTTATGGTATTGGCTTGCGTAGCATCACTCGCACAGGCTTTCGTTGTAAACGACAACATGTACCAGACAAAGTAACAAATAATACGATACATATATATGAAGCGGCTGTAGGCTATCTCCCGTGCGGAGAGCGTCTGCAGCCGCTTTTTTTGTTCTCTTTTTCACTATTTATCATCCTTTTTAGTAAACGTTATTTATTTACAACATACCTTTTTTTGCACATTAGATTTAATAACGTAACTTTGCAGAATGTTTAAACTATTTATTAAAAAATTGATATATCGATAAAAACTATGGAAAAGAAAAAGCTCATTACTGGGATAGTAACGGGAATCGTAGGACTTGCCCTTGTCGGAACTGTGGCATATCTCTACGTTAATCTCGACAATCAGAAGAAGGAAAACAAGGCTATGCAGGAACTCGCCGAACTCGACAAGAAGGAGATGGAGAACGAGTACCAGCAGTTTGCCACGCAATATAGCGAGATGAAGACGCAGATCAGCAACGACTCTATCATCGCACAGCTTACTGCAGAGCAGGAGAAGACAGAGCGTCTGCTCAAGGAGCTGAAGGACACAAAGTCGAACGACGCACGCGAGATAGCCCGTCTGAAGAGGGAGCTTGCCACCGTACGTGCCGTCCTCCGCAGCTACGTCATCGAGATTGACTCGCTCAACCGTCTCAATCAGAACCTTACGGCTGAGAACTCACGCATCAAGGGACAGTATAACGAGGCCACACGCCAGATTGAGGGCCTTAACTCGGAGCGTGCTTCGCTCTCGGAGAAGGTGGCAATCGCCGCACAGCTGGACGCTACGGGCATCTCCATGCAGCTGAAGAACAAGAAGGGAAAGAAGACGGACAAGACATCTAAGTGTAAGACCGTGCAGGTGAACTTCACCATTGCCAAGAACGTGACAGCCTCTAACGGCACCAAGACTTTCTACGTGCGCATCACCTCACCTTCGGGCACAACGCTCGGCGGAGGCGGAACATTCAACTATCAGAACCGCTCGCTGGAGGCCACAATGCGTAAGGCTGTGGAGTATGACGGACGCGAGACCACCATCTCTACATTCTGGAACGTATCGCAGTCGCTCATGGCTGGCACATATCAGGTGAGCGTATTTGCCGACGGCAATATGATAGGTTCGCGCAGCTTCTCCTTCAAGTAAGGAAAAAGACGTCCTTCTGGTAAGGACAATGATATAAACACACAGTAATTTTTAGATGAAACATTCACTTCTTATTTTCGCTTTGGCATGTCTCGGCATGCAGGTTCAGGCGCAGCAGGTGCTCTGCTTGGACAGCTGCCGTGCCATGGCGTTGCGCAACAACAAGACCCTCGTGGCTTCACGCTTGCAGCTCGACATGGCACAGTATAACACCAAGGCGGCTAAGACCAAGTATCTGCCGCACATCAGTGCCGTAGGCGGATACGAACTCACGAGTCGTGAGATATCGTTGCTAAGCAAAGACCAGAAGAAGGCCATTTCAGGAGCCGGAACCAATGTGGTGGGTTCGATGCAAAGCGACATCTCGGGAGCTCTGACAGGGCTTGCCCAGCAGGGCGTGCTGACACCTGATCAGGCGCAGAGCCTCGGCAATATGTTCGGTCAAGTGGGGTCGAAGATAGGCGAGGCGGTCAATCACGTTGGTCAGAGCTTTGTCAATGCCCTCCGTACCGACACACGTCAGATGTATGCCATCTCCGTAATGGCTACGCAGCCCATATATATGGGTGGCGCCATCACCGCTGCCAACAATATGGCGAAGATAGGGGAGAGCATGGCTGCCAACCAGATTGACGCCACCACGCAGCAGACCATCCATGCCATAGACCAGGCTTACTGGACCGTAGTGTCCGTGAAGCACAAGAAGGACTTGGCTGAGAGCTATCTGCAGGTGGTGAAGAAGCTGGACGACGACGTGCAGAAGATGATAAAGGAAGGCGTAGCCACGCGTGCCGACGGTCTGAAGGTGGCAGTAAGAGTGAACGAGGCAGAGATGTCGCTCACTCAGGCTGACAACGGACTGGCGCTTGCCAAGATGCTCCTTTGCCAGCTCTGCGGAATGCCAGCCGAAACGGAAGTGACTCTTGCTGACGAGAATACGCCGAACATCGCCACCGCCTCTACGAGCGAGAGCGCCTCGGCAGACAAGGCTGAAGCACAGGACAACCGCCCGGAGATGAAGCTTCTCCAGAACGCCGTTGACCTCAGTCGTCAAGCCACCAATCTGGTACGTGCCGCATACCTTCCGCAGGTGTTGCTCACAGGCGGATACATGGCCACCAATCCTAACGTCTATAACGGATTCGAGCGCAAGCTCTCAGGCGTGTGGAATGTGGGCGTGATGGTGAGAGTGCCGTTATGGAACTGGATGGAAGGTTCTTACAAGGTACGTGCCGGTCGCATTGCCACACGCATAGCCGAAATGGAGCGTGAGGACCTCGGAGAGAAGATTGACCTCCAGATCAGCCAGTGCCAGTTTAAGCTCAAGGAAGCCAACCGCCGTCTGGTCATGGCGATGAAGAACGTGGAGAACGCTGACGAGAATCTGCGCTGTGCTACAGTAGGATTCAAGGAGGGTGTGCTGCAGACCACTGATGTAATGGCGGCACAGACAGCATGGATGCAGGCGCAGTCGCAGAAGATTGACGCTGAGGTGGATGTCCGTCTGTCACAGGTGAACCTCAGAAAGGCGCTCGGCGTATTGCAATAACATCATTTAAATATTCTACTGAAAACATTATTATGTCAGAAAAAAAGCAACATAAGAACATTATCATCACAGCAGCCTGCACAACGCTCGTCGTTGCCGTGGTGGCAGTGATTGGCGCTATGTCGATAAAGCAGGAACCTGAGACCATCCAGGGACAGGTGGAGGTTTCGGAGTACCGCGTGTCGAGCAAGGTGCCGGGACGTATCCTCGAAATACGTGTGAAGGAGGGCGACTACGTTAACGTGGGCGACACGCTTGCCATACTGGACGCTCCCGAAGTACGCGCAAAGATGACTCAGGCACAGTCGGCTGAGAACGCTGCTGCCGCTATGGACGAAATGGCTAACAACGGTGCACGTCAGGAGCAGGTGCGTGGAGCATTCGCTGTCCTGCAACAGGCAAAGGCAGGACTGGAGATAGCACAGAAGTCGTATAACCGCGTGCAGCGACTCTATGATGAGGGCGTTATGACAGCTCAGAAACGTGATGAGGCTTTCGCCAACTACAAGGCGCTGGAGGCGCAGGTGAAGGCAGCGCAGAGCCAGTACGACATGGCTCGTAACGGAGCGCGTTCCGAGGAGAAGAAGGCTGCAGCAGCACAGGTGAACAGAGCCAAGGGCGCTGTGGCTGAGGTCAACTCGTACATACACGAGACAATGCAGATAGCGCAGATGGCTGGTGAGGTGAGCGACGTCTATCCAAAGGTGGGCGAGCTTGTCGGAACCGGTTCGCCCATTATGTCCGTATCGCTCATGAACGACATCTGGGGAACCTTCAATGTGCGTGAGGACCAGCTGGACGGCATGAAGGTGGGCAGCATCGTCACCGCTTTCGTCCCTGCCTTCAAGAAGGAGATACGCATGAAGGTGTACTACATCAAGGACCAGGGATCGTATGCCGTGTGGAAGGCAACAAAGTCGAACGGTCAGTACGACCTCAAGACCTTCGAGGTGAAGGCTCGTCCGATGGACAAGCTGGAGGGACTGCGTCCGGGTATGTCGCTGATACTTAAGAGATGAATATCATAAAACGAATATTACATATTGCCCTGCGCGAGTGCAGGAGAATGAAGGCGAACCGCATGTATCTCTTCTGCATGATCGTCTTCCCGGTCTTCGTGACCTTCTTCTTCACGTCGCTCATGGACGAAGGACAGCCTCGGGACATGCCGGTGGGCGTGGTGGACCTCGACAATTCCAGCACCACGCGAAAGCTGACTCGTCTGCTCGACTCGTTCCAGTCCACTAAGGTGGTGGCGCATTATCCGAATGTGGATGAGGCTCGGCATGCCGTGCAGAAGGGCGACATCTATGGATTCGTTTACTTCCCCAAGAACACCACGGCAGACCTGCTGGCATCGCGCCAGCCCACCATCTCCTATTATTACAGCTACGCCTCGCTGACAGCAGGATCGTTGGTATTCAAGGACCTGAAGACAATGGCTACGCTCGGTTCGGCAGCTGTGGGCAAGCAGGTGATGACCGCCAAGGGATATACGGACCGTCAGATAATGGCGTTCCTGCAGCCCATCGTGCTCGACACGCACACCGTGGGCAACCCGTGGGTTAACTATAACGTTTATCTCACCACGATGCTCGTGCCTACGTGTATGCTGTTGCTCGTCTTTCTCATCACGGCTTACTCGTTAGGAACCGAACTGAAGCAGCAGACGGCTAAGCAACTCATGGAGATGTCCGCTGACAATCCGTTCGTGGCTATAACCGGAAAGATGCTTCCGCAGACGATAGTGTGGCTGCTCGTCATGGGCTTCTATCTTTATTATGTCTTCGGCGTGCTGGCATTCCCTCATCCCGGCGGATGGCACATATTGCTGATGCTCGGCGTGCTTGCCGTTTTGGCGGCGCAGGGATTCGGCATCTTCATGTTCGGACTGTTTCCGTCGCTGCGCATGTCGATGAGCATCTGCTCGCTTTGGGGCGTGCTCAGCTACTCAATGGTGGGCACGGCGTTCCCCACGCTTGCCATGGATCCGGAGCTACAGGTGCTTGCCAATCTTTTCCCGATGAGGCATGTCTTCCTTGTCTACGAGATAGCCGCCTTGGGAGGTTATCCGCTTATGGACGTAGCGACAAATCTCATAGCCCTTGTGCTCTTCGCCTCGGCACCGCTGCTGGTGATGCTGCGCATCGGAAAGGCATTGAAGGAATACGTATATATGCCGTAGAACTCCACTAATCATCAATACTGAACAACTAACAATAAGGGATGTCAAGAAAAATAATCACTTACATCATAGACGTTGCAAAGGTCTGGATGCACGAGTATAGGCAGATTTTCAAGGATGAGGGCACGCTGCTCTTTGTCATCCTTGTGCCCCTGCTTTATCCCGTGCTCTATTCCTGGATATATAACAATGAGGTGGTGAAGGAGGTGCCCGTGGCTGTAGTAGATTGTTCGCACAGCGCAATGGCAAGAGAGTTTGTGCGCCATTGTGACGCTTCTTCAGACGTGAAGGTGGCGTACAGATGCAACAGCCTGGAGGAAGCCAAGGACCTTGTGGGCCATCAGAAGGTATACGGCGTGATATACATGCCAGAAGACTTCGGCACACGACTCGGACGCATGGAGCAGGCGCATGTCAGCGTCTACTGCAACATGGGACTGATGCTTACCTATAAGGCCATCTTCCAGACATGTACGGCGGTGGCTGCCGACCTCAACTCTCGCATTCAGATAGAACTCTCCGGCGCTTATACGGCAAGAGAAGGAGAAATAACGGCGAGTCCGATAAACGTACGCGACGTACCGATGTTTAACAATACAGGAGGATATGGCAACTTTATCCTGCCCGGCGTGCTGGTGCTCGTGCTGCAGCAGGTTCTGCTTCTCGGTATTGGCATGGCTTATGGCACGTCCTACGAGAAGCACGGCTTTGTACGTCTAAAGCCGATGCTCGAACGCAATTTCGGTCTTTCGCGCATCATGGTGGGCAGGACATTAGGCTTCCTTGTGCTCTTCGTGATGTTGTCGGCTTGGGTGTTGTTGGCAATACCGCGCATCTTCAACTTCGTGCACATAATGCCTCGCGGCGAGTTTCTGCTCTTCACCATACCGTATCTTCTCGCCTGCATCTTCTTCGCCATAACCTTCTCGTTCATAGTAAGGCAGAGAGAGAATGTCATGCTCCTCGTGGTGTTCACTTCTGTGCCCTTCCTCTTCATGTCGGGCGTGTCGTGGCCTAAGAGCAACATTCCCGAAATATGGCAATGGACCGGCTATCTCTTCCCGTCCACGTTCGGCATTCAGGGCTTCATAAAGCTCAATACCATGGGTTGTCTCTTCTCCGACATCTGGCCGGAGATAAAGGCGCTGTGGATGCAAGTGATAGTCTACGGAGCACTTGCCACGCTCGTGACGAGGTGGCAGGTGAGGAGAAGTTAGATTGATTTATTGTCATAAGTTGTTATTTTATCTTTACTTATACCACGGAATTGGATTTTTTTCTCTAATTTTGCACATTTGAAAGAGTGGCACTTTAGCGCGACGGCGTTAAGGGCGCTTTTATTATGCAAAACGAAATCTATAATAATAAGGAATAGAGATGAAAAAGAAAATCCAGTTCAGTCTCGTTTATCGAGATATGTGGCAGTCTTCCGGAAAGTTCCAGCCACGTAAAGACCAGTTGGAGCGCATCGCTCCCGTCATCATCGATATGGGTTGCTTTGCCCGCGTTGAAACCAACGGCGGAGCCTTCGAGCAGGTTAATCTGCTTGCCGGCGAGAATCCAAATGATGCGGTACGCGCTTTCTGCAAGCCTTTCAACGAGGTAGGCATCAAGACCCACATGCTCGACCGCGGTCTCAACGCCCTCCGCATGTATCCCGTACCTGACGATGTACGTGCCCTTATGTATAAGGTAAAGGCAAAGCAGGGTACCAACATCACACGTATCTTTGACGGTCTGAACGACGTGCGCAACATCATCCCCAGCATCAAGTGGGCTAAGGAAGGTGGCATGACTCCCCAGTGCGCACTCTGCATCACCAACTCTCCCGTACACACTCTGGAGTACTACATGAACATCGCTGACCAGCTCGTCGCTGCCGGCGCTGAGGAAATTTGCCTCAAGGACATGGCTGGTATCGGTCAGCCCGCATTCCTCGGCAAGCTCACAAAGATGATCAAGGACAAGTATCCTGAAATCATCATCCAGTATCACGGCCACTCAGGTCCTGGTCTGTCAATGGCTTCCATCCTCGAGGTCTGCAACAACGGCGCAGACATCATCGACACAGCCATCGAGCCGCTTTCATGGGGTAAGGTACATCCGGACGTTATCTCTGTTATCAGCATGTTGAAGAACGAGGGCTTCGAGGTTCCCGAAATCAACATGTCAGCATATATGAAGGCTCGTGCCCTCACTCAGGAGTTTATTGACGAGTGGCTCGGCTACTTCATCAATCCCGGCAACAAGATTATGTCATCGCTCCTTCTCGGCTGCGGTCTCCCCGGCGGTATGATGGGATCAATGATGGCTGACCTTGGCGGTATGCGCACCACCATCAACAACGTACGCAAGAAGAATGGCGAGGACGAGCTTTCTATGGACGATCTCCTTATCAAGCTCTTCGACGAGGTGGAGTATGTATGGCCGCGCGTAGGTTATCCTCCATTGGTTACACCGTTCTCACAGTACGTGAAGAACATCGCCCTCATGAACCTTCTCACCATCGAGCAGGGCAAGGGTCGCTTCGTAATGATGGACGACTCGATGTGGGGTATGATTCTTGGAAAGTCAGGAAAGATTCCTGGAACCATCGATCCCGAACTCGTAGAGCTTGCCAAGAAGCAGGGTCGCGAATTCACAGACGTTGATGCTCACACTCTCCTCACAGACGCCCTCGACTCATTCCGCAAGGAGATGGACGAGAACGGATGGGAGTATGGTCAGGACGACGAAGAGCTCTTCGAGCTTGCCATGCACCCGGAGCAGTATCGCAACTATAAGAGCGGTCAGGCTAAGAAGAACTTCCTCGCTGACCTCCAGAAGCTCAAGGACGCCAAGCTCGGCGCCAATCTTTCTCCAGAGCAGCTCAGCGCTTACAAGCACGCTAAGGCTGACGCCATCGTTGCTCCCGTTAAGGGCGACATCTACTGGGAGTTCTCTGGCGAAGGCGAGTGCGCACCGACTGTCGAGCCGTTCATCGGCAAGGAGTATAAGGAAGGCGACGTTCTTTGCTACATCCAGGCTCCTTGGGGCGAATTCGTTGAGGTACCAGCTGCACTCGGTGGCAAGATTGTCGAGATCAACGCCAAGCGTGGCTCGAAGGTATCTAAGGGTGACGTTATCGCCTACATTGAGCGCGATCACGAGTAATCTTATATATGTACGAAACAATAATTGACAAATACTATGGAGGATGTGACGCATTGCGCCACATCCTCGTTACGCATAGCGAATCTGTGGCGCGTCGTGCGCTGCAGATAGCTTCCCAACACCCTGAACTAAACATCGACACCGACTTCGTACGCGAAGCTGCCATGCTTCATGACGTCGGAATAATACGCGTGGACGCACCGTCCATTGAATGTCACGGCACGGAGCCGTACATCCGCCACGGTGTCTGCGGCGCCGAACTCCTTCGTTCGGAAGGAATAGACGAGAGATACGCTCGCATTTGCGAACGCCATACAGGAGCAGGACTCACACTTGACGACATCGTCTCGCAGAACCTGCCGCTGCCTCATCACGACCTGCAGCCCGAAACCATCGAGGAGAAACTGATATGTTACGCGGACAAGTTCTACTCGAAGTCACACCTCTCCCGCGAGAAGACCATCGAGCAGGCTGAGAAAAGCCTCGCAAAGTTCGGTGGCGAAACACTTGCAAGGTTCAGAGCAATGAAAGATATCTTTGAACCGGAAAAGTAATTTGATATAACAAAAGAAACTGAAATTGAGAACAAAGACCCTCATAGCCCTATTGCTCTGCGTTGTCGTCTTCGTGATGGCAAGCTCTGTTGCGCCCTTGTCGCAAAAGCGTAAGAGCAGGAAGGAACTACGCGACTCTATTGAGACGGCTGAGCTTAACATGGAGGCTGACAGCATCTTGCGCGACTCCCTGGGAAGGGAGATTGTGGACACCACGAAGATGGACTCTATGCAGCTTGCCATCTATCATCACAACCGTGCCATCGACGATTCCATTCGTCTTGACTCGATTAACCGTCAGCGTGCCAACGGCATCAATTCGCCTGTGCAGTATTCTGCGGAAGACTCGCTCGTCTACGACGCTACGTCAAAGACAGCACGTCTCTATGGTGCATCTACGGTGAAGTATGAGAACATGGACCTCGCTTCGGAAAAGATACACATGAGCATCGACTCGTCTGTAGTGCATGCCACGGGAGCGCGAGACACCACCGACACCACTGGCTTAAAACTCATGGGTACGCCTGTCTTCACGATGGGAGCCGACAAGTATGAGAGTGATACGATGGCGTTCAACTTCAAGACAAAGAAGGGTCTTATATCAAAGGTATACACTCAGCAGGAGGACGGTTTCCTCCAGAGTGAGATATCGAAGCGTAACGCCAACGGCGACATTTATCTGCAGCACGGACGTTATACCACTTGCGATGCCAAGCATCCCGACTTCTACATTGCCCTTTCTCGCGCCAAGGTGCGCCCCGGCAAGGACGTGGTGTTCGGTCCCGCATACCTTGTAGTGGCTGACGTTCCTCTGCCGCTTGCCATTCCTTACGGCTTCTTCCCCTTTACCAAGAGCTATTCTTCCGGCTTCATCATGCCTACGTACGGCGATGAGAACAGCCGCGGATTCTATCTGCGCGACGGTGGCTACTATTTTGCCATCAACGACAAGATGGACCTCAAGCTGTTGGGCGAAATCTATACAAAGGGTTCGTGGGGACTGTCTGCGGCGTCTAACTATAACAAGCGCTATCGCTTTAACGGCAGCTTCTACGTAAGCTATCAGGACACCAAGACTGGTGATAAGGGTATGCCCGACTTCTCACGTCAGAAGAGTTTCAAGATTCAGTGGAGCCATCGTCAGGACTCGAAGGCAAATCCTTACAGCTCGCTCTCGGCAAGTGTAAACTTCGCCACGTCAAGCTATGAGCGCAACAACCTCAACTCGCTCTACAATCCGCAGACGCTGACCCAGTCGACACGTACATCTTCTGTATCGTGGAGCACGACCTTCTCAAGCATCGGACTCTCGCTCAGTTCCACAGCCAACCTCTCGCAGAACATGAGCGACTCAAGCATCGCCATGACTCTGCCTGACCTCAACATCTCGATCTCACGCTTCTATCCGTTCAAGAGGAAGCATGCCGTAGGCGACGAGAAGTGGTATGAGAAGATTTCGATGTCGTACACCGGACACATCTCCAACAGCATCAACACGAAGGAAGACCGCTTCCTCCATTCCAATCTGATAAAGGACTGGCGAAACGGATGGAACCACTCTATTCCTATCAGCGGCAACTTCACTCTCTTCAACTACCTCAACATTTCGCCATCGTTCAACTTCACTGACCGCATGTATACCAATAAGGTGATGCGATCTTGGGACGACACCAGACAGCGTGAGGTATGTGACACCATCTACGGATTCAACAACGTCTATAACTATAACCTCTCGATAAGCGCATCCACAAAGATGTATGGCTTCTACATTCCGAGCCGTAAGATATTCGGCGACAAGATACAGGCCATCCGTCACGTTGTCACTTCGTCGGTGAGCTTCAGCTATGCGCCTGACTTCTCTGCCAGCCGTTACGGATATTACAAGACGTATCAGAAAACCAATGCAGACGGTTCGGTGGACCTCGTGGAGTATTCGCCTTACAGCGGACAGCTGTTCGGAGTGCCCGGTAAGGGAAAGACCGGCAACATCAGCTTCGACCTCTCCAACAATGTGGAGATGAAGATAAAGTCTGACAAGGACTCAACTGGATTCAAGAAACTCAGCATCATCGACGAGCTGGGACTCTCGATGAGCTACAATATGGCTGCTAAGGAGAAGCCGCTCAGCGACCTCTCCATGCGAATTCGCCTGAAATGGTGGAAGAATTATACGTTCAACATGACGGCAGTCTTCGCTTCCTACGCCTATGAGCTTGACGCCAACGGACGTCCTTATGTGGGCAACCACACGCTTTGGGGCATGGGCAAGTTCGGTCGTTTCCAGGGAACGTCGCAGAACTTCTCATTCACACTCACACCTGATAAGATAAAGAAGTGGTTCGGTGGCGGAGACGACAAGGACGACAAGAAAAAGAAGAACAAGGACGATGAAGACGGCATGGACACCGACATCGAGTCGAACGTGGACGACACAATGGTGGCTGGACAGCGCGGTGCCAAGAAGAAGAGTGGCGGTGGCAAGGCAGAGACCGATGCCGATGGCTACATGCGTTTCAATATGCCGTGGTCGCTGACCTTCGGATATGGTATCACGATGCGAGAGAACACAAGCGGAAAGTTCAACACCAAGTCAATGCGCTATCCGTATAAGTTCACGCAGAACCTCAACGTCAGCGGCAATGTTCGCCTCAGCGACGGATGGAACATCTCGTTCTCATCAGGTTACGACTTCGAGAGAAAGGAACTCTCAATGACAACTGCTTCGCTTCAGCGCGACCTTCACTGCTTCAATATGTCATGTTCAGTGGTGCTCGCCCCGTACACGAGCTACAACTTCTCGTTCCGATGCAACGCAGCCACGCTGACAGACGCGCTGAAATACGACAAGCGTTCGGGATATAGCAACGCTGTAGAGTGGTATTAAAATGAAATTCATACAATAAAAAAAGGAGAGTCCGCAATGGCTCTCCTTTTTTATTGTGAAAATAAATGTGATCCCGTTGGGATTCAAACCCAAGACCTTCAGAACCGGAATCTGACGCTCTATTCAGCTAAGCTACGGGACCTTTATGTCCGCTTACTCTTTAGCAAGCGAATGCAAAGGTACAAAATTAGTTTTAATTCTGCTACCAACCTACGGCTTTTCTTTTTCTTTGTTGAGTCCTTCTCCCTTCTCCCTTTGTCCAATAATTTGACGGCTGTGTCTAATTATTAGACATTCTGTTTTATGAGCCCATTTGCTAATGGTTTGACTATCAGTAGTATTGGTGTTTTGGCACAGCCATTGTTCTTATTATATAAAAAAGAGGAAGATTATGAAAAGAATAGTAATACTGATAGGATGGATGCTTCTTGCGTCTGGAGTCGCGGCACAAAGCTGGAGCCTTGACGACTGCATGAAGTATGCCGTAGGGCATGCCACGGATGTGAAGCGTGAGACTATCAGCGCACGCCAACGCAAGCAGGACTATCATCATGCCGTTGCCGCATTCTTGCCCACCGTCTCTGGTGGAGTGCAGGGGCAGTATGCTTGGGGGCGAAACATCGACCCTGAGACTAACACATATAATAATGTGACGACATTCAACAACTACTATCAGCTTTATGCCGAGCTGAATGTGTTTGACGGTTTCGCCACAATCAATGCTTTCAGGCAAGCCCGACTGAGCCGTGACTATTCTGTTACGGCGATGCAGAAGGCGCAGGACAATATAGCCATTGACGTGATGCAGAAATACGTGGATGCTGCATACGCCGAGGCAAGCATACGGATAGCAAGCGAGAAGCTGGACGAAAGCCGACGTATGCTGGCAAAGACGAAACGCCTGTATGAACTTGGCGAGAAAGGACGCCCGGATGTGGTGCAGATGGAATCGCAGGTGGCTGAAGACGAATACTGTCTTACGCATCAGCAGAATATGGCAAGGCAGAGTCTGCTTGCTTTGAAGTCGGAGATGAATTATCCCGTCGGTGATGATTTGAAGTTGGACATTCTGTCAAGTGATAATGAGGAAAGCCTTTCGTCATGTCCGCTGACAGCTGAAGACAAGCAGAATTCGGAATACATCTATCAGAGTTTTCTGAATATCTCTCCCGATGTCAGGTCGGCGGAATACGAAGTGGAGCGGGCACGTTATGACTATAAGATAGCGAAAGGCAGACTGTTGCCCTCGCTCTCGCTCAGTGGCGGCGTCACCACCAACTATTACAAGAATCTCTCTCTGAAAGGGCAATACGATGGATTTGCCTCGCAGTTTCGCAATAACCGAGGCGAATACCTCGCATTGACCCTTTCGATACCTATTTATAATAGCGACCGTTGGCACAGCGTGAAGAAAGCACGCAATGACTGGCAGTTGGCGCAGGTTGATCTGGAGGAAGCCCGTCGCAAACTTCATGACCAGATAGCACAGGCGGTGATGGATGCTGAAGGCTACGCCAAGGAGTTGCGACAGATGCAGAAGAAGGTTGCTTCCGATTCGCTTGTCTATCACATGTCGAGCCGTAAGTTTGAGGAAGGAATGCTTTCCACCTTCGACCTTCATACCTCAGCACAAACTCTTCTTGAGAGTAAGATAAAGCAACTCCAGATGCAGATGCTGCTCGTCATAAAGCAAAGGTTAGTGGAATATTACAAAGGAGAAAAACTGATAAGATAAGTTATGGACATAAAGATAGTAAAGAAGAGATATCTCGTGCCCCGCAAGTATTGGGCATGGATTGGCGGAGGAACAGTTCTCATTGCTGTCCTCGTATGGTTGGGCTTGAGCAATTTCTCTTCCACGTTGAAGGTGGACAGAAAGAGCTTGAGTATAGGAAATGTGGAGCGAGCGCAGTTCAACGATTATGTCTCGGTTGACGGACAGGTGGTGCCTATCTCCGTTGTGCAAATCAGTTCGGAGGAAGGTGGCATCGTCTTGGAGAAAGTAGTGGATGAAGGCGCCCACGTCAACAAGGGCGATGTCATTGTGCGACTGAGCAATTCTAATCTCGACCTTGAGATTCTGAATGCCGAGAGCGAACTCGCCGAAAAGCAGGACATGCTTCGTAACACTCAAATATCAATGGAACAAGACCGGCTGAACAATAGCAACGAGGAGCTTACGCTTTCGCAGGACGTAATCACCAAGCGCCGAGCCTATGAGCATCAAGAGACTTTGCACAAGGAACAGCTCAATTCGCGCGAGGAATATCTCAAGGCAAAGGAAGATTACGACCTTGCCGTAAAGAAGCATGCGCTCATTAGCAAGCGACTGAAGAAGGATGCGCAGCTACGACGTTCGCAGATGGATCAGATGGGCGACAATCTGGAAGCCATGCAGAAGAATGTACAGCTGGTCCGCCAGCGCAAGGAGAAGCTGAATATCCGCAGCACTATTTCGGGCGAGATTGGTTTGCTGGATGTGGAGCTTGGACAGAGCATACAGGCAGGACAGAAGATAGGAGTGATAAACGATCTAAGCGACTACAAGGTGCAGGCGCAGGTGGACGAGCATTACATCGACCGTGTGAAGCCGGGGCTTAATGCCTCTTTTGTCCAGAACGGCAAGCATTATCTTCTGCAAGTCCGCAAGGTTTATCCCGAAGTGAGAGACGGCAGGTTCCGCATCGACTTCGTCTTCAAAGGCGTACGCCCAGACAATATCCGTACTGGTCAGACCTATTACGTGGATTTGCAGCTCGGACAGTCGAAGCAGGCAATAATCATCCCTAAAGGCACGTTTTATAGTGTAACGGGCGGTCAATGGATTTACGTGTTAGACCGTGACGGCAAGAAGGCTTATCGCCGCAAGATAACCATCGGTCGCCAGAATCCTCAATACTATGAGGTGATAGAAGGTTTGGAGCCGGGTGAGCAAGTCATCGTTAGCGGCTACGAAGCCTATAAGGATAATGATGTCTTAGTGATTAATTAGTAGTGATTAGTGATTAATTGGGCTAACGCCCTTGAAACAGAATATTGATATGAATAATATTATCAACGCATTAAAGAATCTGCCTCGAAGGGGCCAGCACAACTTCGTCAAGATATTGTGTCTGGCGCTCGGGCTGGCAATCAGTTCGGTGATTATCGCCGAGATTTATTTCGAGCAGACCTACGATACGTATTTCCCTGGATGGGAGAGGACGTATCAGATATTTGAAGTGAGCAGCAATCAGGGCAAGACCATGACGTTCAATCAAACTTCAGGAGCCATCGCCCAAGGTGTAAAGCAATATGCGCCTATGGTGGAAGTTGCCACCAGTACCAACTGGTTCTATAACGATGCCCAATGCAAGCTTGAAAACCAGAACGTCGTGTCTGCCAATATCTTGATGGCAGACAGTTGTTTCTTTGATGTCTTTCCGCAGAAGATGTTGGTAGGCAAGGCCAAGCAGATATTGTCCCAACCGTTGTCTTGCCTTATAGATTCAGAAACGGCAGCCACGATAGGCGGCAATGTGGTGGGCAAGCATTTCACGCTTCCCAATTATCCTGGTACTACCTTTACCATTAATGGCGTTTTCGAGGCTTTTCCTTGGGGGGCTTCCTTGCATAACACGCAGATTATTCTGTCTATGTCCAGTTTGCCATACGTATATTCTTACGATGGCAGAGATAATTGGATAGGAAATGATAGCTATATTTCCTACATTCGGTTGGCAAGGGGACATCGTGCCGACGAACTCAAGCCTTACGTCGACAAGATGCGCCAAGACCATTTACCATTGAAGGAATTGAGAAAGATGGGAGCAGACTTTACCTTTGATTTCACGGTGTTGAGCGATGTCTATACCCATGACACATACATAAAGATGATGAGCTGGATATTGAGCATCGTGGCCTTCGTGCTGCTCTTCACGTCGGTAATGAACTATCTGCTTATCATCGTGGGCAATCTTGTGGGGCGTTCTCGCGAGATGGCGGTGCGCAAGTGTTATGGAGCTAAACCCAAGAACATTCATGCCATCATCTTCTCTGAGGCATTGGTGCATGTAGGCTTGGCGGTGATTTTGGCTGTCATACTCGTATTCCTTTGCAAGGGAACTATCGAGAATTTCCTTTCTGCTCCGGTTAGCGCGCTGATTCTGAACAGGGGCAGTTGGATATTGGTGATGATCTGCCTGCTGGTGTTGCTGGTAGGCGGTCTGTTTCCGGGCTGGCTATACAACAAGATACCGGTGGCAAGTGCCTTCCGTGGTTATAACGAGAATCGCAACCGCTGGAAACTAACGTTGCTGGGCATACAGTTTGCTATCTCTGGACTGCTGTTCAGTCTGCTCTACATCATCAACAGTCAGTATCAGTTGATGCTTGGCACCAATCCTGGTTACGATTATGATAATGTTGCCATCGTCTCGGTAGATGGCATCAATCGCGATCAGCGCAACCAGTGTCTTGCCGAAATCAAGCGAATGCCGAATGTCAAAGAGTGCTGTTCCACTTATCATATTCCGCTCAATGGATATGGCAGAAGCGGAAACATGGTGCAAAAGCCTGGTGATGATACTAATACCTTCAACATCATGGATATGGAAGGTGTGGACGACAATTTCTTCAAGATGATGAACATCCCGATAGTACAGGGCTCGTTCTTTACAGAGTGCAATGACAGTTGCCGTCAGGTGATTATTGACGAACGGGGTGCTGAGAAACTCATCAATATATGGCATTGGCAAGATGGTGTGGTAGGCAAGCAGATTACTTGTTCGGGGCATGATGACGGTGTAAATCCACTCAAGCTGACGGTTTGTGGCGTGTGCAGGAATATCCGCTGGGGTGACATGTCGGCCGATGGTGACGATATGAAGGAGTTTCCTGTACTGTATTTCTATGCAGCCAAGACGGCTTATTATATGCTTGTAAAGTTTAAGGATATGCAGGAAGAATCGTTGTCGGAGCTACAGCAGAAGGTGCAGTCGTTGTATCCTAACAATAAGGTAATAGTGAAGAGTTATGCCTCTGAACTGGCTAACCAGTATTCTTCCCAATTGAATTTCCGCAACGGAATTCTGGTAGCCGGCATCGTAACGATGATTATCGCTCTCTTCGGATTGGTGGGTTATACGAGCGATGAGGTGAACCGCCGCCGCAAGGAGATTGCGATAAGGAAGGTTAACGGAGCGAAGGTGAAGGACATTCTGCGCATCTTCCTGAAGAATATCATGAAGATAGCTTTGCCTTGCATCATCGTGGGAGACATTGGGGCTTGGCTTATAGCCAGACAATGGCTTATGTCGTTCAGCGAGAAGATCACTATCACACCTTTACTCTTTATATGTGTTACGATTCTGCTGCTCGTCATCATCGCCCTATCAGTAATCATCAACTGCTACAAGGTGGCGAATAGTAATCCGGTGAAATATCTCAAGGATGAATAACTTAACATTCAATATTAAAATGCTTAAAATAGAGAATCTTTGCAAGTCATTCCGCACAGAAGATGTGGAGACTATAGCTTTAAATAATGTGTCGTTCACCGTGGAGGACGGCGAGTTTGTTGCCATTATGGGACCATCTGGTTGCGGCAAATCCACTTTACTCAATATCCTTGGATTATTGGATAATCCTACATCGGGAAAATATTTCTTGGGCAATCATGAGGTGGCTAACCTTAAAGAAAACGAACGTACGGATGTGCGCAAGGGCGAGATAGGTTTCGTATTCCAGAGCTTCAACCTCATTGACGAACTGACTGTGGAGGAGAACATAGAGCTTCCTCTTACTTACCTTGACATTCCGAAGGCGGAGCGCAAGGCAAAGGTGGAAGCCATCATGAAGCGCATGGCCATCAGCCATCGTGCCAAGCATTTCCCTCATCAGCTCTCTGGAGGTCAGCAGCAGCGAGTAGCCATCGCTCGTGCTGTGGTCTTCGGACCTAAGCTCATCCTCGCCGATGAGCCTACTGGTAACCTCGACTCAAAGAATGGAGCCGAGGTGATGCGTCTGCTTACCGAACTGAACCATGAGGGCACCACCATCGTCATGGTAACGCATAATGAGCATGACGCCAAGATTGCCCATCGCATTATCCGATTGTTTGATGGTAGCATAGTGGATACGGCGAACAATAAAATATAATACGGCTTTCTCAGAAGACGAATGTCATAAAGCGCTTGGTGTTAGCCTCTTTCTGCTTCAGCTCTTCCTCCATTCTTAGTATTGCCTTTTTAAAGAAGAAGCGGATGAGATGCTCGTCGGTTGCTTCTGTGCGAATCATACGGAGAGCGGAAATGTATTCCTGACGGGCTTCGGAGGGGATGATGAGAAGAGGATGCCCCAAGCGTAAGAGAATATAGTTGCTGATGAGTCGTCCTGTTCTTCCGTTCCCGTCACGGAAAGGATGTAGATATTCGTAGAAGCCATGGAAGCGGGCTGCAAGTATCATAGGATGAGCAGCGGCAGAAACGATAGCCTTTTCTGTAGATTCCAATAGCTTGGGAACTCTGGCGATGAGTTCTTCGTGATCGCCAAATACCGTATCGCCTGCAGCCATATCCGTGGTGGTGTATTCGCCAGGAATGGCTTCAGGAGAACGATAAGAAAGCGTATGGCATGTAACCCGTTTGTTGATTTCTTTCAGAAGATTCTCGTCAAGCGGATGCTTTGTGTTTTGCATCATGTACTCGAAAGCCTCGAAGTGGTCGAGCATTTCGAAAGCCTCGAAGAGAGTTTTTCTGGCAGGAATCATCCCTAATCCTTTCTCCTTCAGCTCCCGGGTATCATCTACGGAGAATGAGTTGCCCTCAATGGCGCACGAATGGGTGGAGAAGAGTACTTCGTTGTATTTCACGTACTCTTCTCTATCCATTTTATTGATGATGAGGGTTTGATATTTGCGTCTCAACTCCTCGTATTCCTTGATTTCCTTTTCGAATGCCATAAACTTCAGTTTTTTGTGTGGACAAAAATACGATATTCATGGATAAGCACCAAACTTTTCAAAGAAAATTACGCTAAAATCTGCCGAATAGCTTAGAATGAGGGATTTATGAGTGTTTCACCTCCATGGAGGGTTAGTTTTTGATGCGCAATTATATGTAGCTAAAATGTTAAAAATGTAGCATAAGATGGCTTTTTATCTCAAATGTTTCTTTTTTACGAAACAATATGAGTATCTTTGTCAACCAAAAAGAATAATATGGCACAAAATATCTTCCGACTTGTCTTGACAGACGAGGCACAGGACTTCATTGAGAGTTTACCCGAAGCGGTATCTTACAAGATATACTACAACATCAAGCGTGTTGCAGGAGGAGAACGCAACAAGGAACTTTTCAAGAAGTTGGAAAATTCGGAGATATGGGAGTTCCGTACATTATATAATAAGACTGCTTATCGGCTTTTTGCCTTTTGGGATAGGGACAAAGAGACATTGGTGATTGCCACTCACGGTATTATCAAGAAAACTCAAAAGACACCAAGTAAGGAAATAGCGAAAGCAGAAGCAATCAGAAAAGAATATTTCAAAAATAAGTAATTATGGCACAGATGAATCTTACTCCATTGGATGATGTTCTTGACAAGCATTTCGGAAAAATTGGCACTCCAAAACGTGACGCTTTTGAAAGTGACGTTGATGAAGCGTTGCATGCTTATCGTTTGGGAGAAGCCATCAAGAAAGCTCGTATTGAACAGAACTTGACCCAAGAGCAGTTGGGTGAGCGTATCGGTGTGAAAAGAGCGCAGATTTCTCGCTTGGAAAGAGGTTATAGCATAACTATTCCAACAATGAGAAGAGTTTTTAAGGCTCTTGGTGTTGTAACCGCAACCATAGATTTGGGCATCGCAGGAAAAGTAGCATTGTGGTAAATAGTAATAGCATAAAGTCCTTTCTGTTGGCAAAAACAGAAAGGACTTTGTTGCTTACTTTAACTCCATCTCTATACTTTTGTTGGGTAGAAAAGAGGCTTTTCCTTCATAAAGTGGTTGGGTTGAATCATATTTGCCTGCGAAATCAGAGAGATAGACTGCCAAACGATAACTGTCACTTGTTAAATTTGACAGCTTAAAACTCACATTGTAGTGGCACATACAGTCAGCCTCAACAGTGGGGTCGCCCAATGGAACCAAAACGATACAGATTGAGTTGTCTTGTGAACTAACCTGAGGTCTAAAACCATTTAACGCACAGTTTCCTCGGAGGTCAGCCACAGTGAAGTGACCTGTTCCATTTGCATCCACCGAGATAACCATCTTTGGAGACTTCTCCATTTCGCTTTCATAATATTCTGGGCGACTTTCTTTTGCAGAAAAGGAAGAGGTGCAGCCCGAACTTATCACATCACTCATTCTGATTGGCTGCATTGCATTCTGCTCTGTAGAGCAAGAGCTCAAAGCCATAACAGAAAGAACTAAAAATACAATTTGCTTTACCATAGCTATTTCTTATTTTGAATTGCTCTAAACGGTGTGAAAATGCTTAATCGATTCACACACCGTTTTTTGTTCATAAAGTTATTTTTTATTTTTGGCGTCTCTATTATTAAAGATACATGCAAAACCTAAAAGACTGCATGAGATATTATTTTTACCATGTGAACCTTATTCCGAATGGGACGGTAATGGTGAATGGCTGCTCTGTCCAAATGGTATGAGTTGTACTGCCATTAGGTATATACCAACTAAATGTCGGTTCAAAGTAAACGCACCAATTGGTCATGAATTGATATTGCAATCCGATTCCTGTACCGATAGCCCATTGGAATGATGGGATGAAATGACTACTATTCATATAAGGTATAGTTTTCCCAGTGACATACTGTTTTGTATTCTTTCCATAAATAGGAATATGCAGAGTTGCACCCAACGAAGAATAAGCAGACCAATTCTTGACATCAAACCATCTGTATGACACTTGCAAAGGTATTCCTAAGTAATGAACCTTTTGATTCTGCTTGATGTAATATGAATCTTCGCCTAACGTGAAGTTGGATTTCAAGAGCGAATACTGCAAACCTGTCTCCAAGTTCCATTTATTACCTAAAGACTTTGATACTGAAAGTCCAAAGGTAATCGGCTTGTCATGATGCTCATGCTCTACAATTTTACCACCGTTTTTGATGTTATTGGCGTTATTCATATTGTTGATGACAATTTCCATCAGAGCTTTATCTTCCTCCGACATTTCATCATGCGCATTCTGTTGTAGATATTGATAATAATCCTCCCAAGTTGAAAATGTCTTTGGACCAGATGGCTGAGGTCCATCTGTATCATCACCGCCGTCGCCCACAAACATTTTGTAGGCATTTTGAGCCAATGCTGAACCTAAAGAGCCCATAGCAAGCAGTTGCCACTTGTGTTGGTGACTTGGTGCAACATCATTCTTTGCTATAAATTCTTCAAACTTAGGCATAACCTGCTTTACTGTATCGAAAGACACGGTATCTTTTTCTATTGCTATTACAATGTTATTTGTAGAATCATCCTTTTCAAAATCCGTTTTAATACAGATGGAGTCAACAACGGTGAATTTAGGCAACTTCGTTTTTACATTAGAAGTTGTCGTAGCTAATACATTCTTGTCTACTGAAGACGATTTAGTATTTGATAGTTCTGTTCCATGATTAGCAGAAGGCTTTTCTTTGGCATTATCTACGTTTGCAACAGAAAGTCGTTTCTCTTCCGTATCCTTCTTCCAAAACAGATATTTGCATATTGGTACACAGATAAGGATGATGGAAATTAAAGCTAATGTTCGCTTATTTATCATTGCTTGCAACATTACTTTGGCTCGTGTGAGTTGCGATGAAGAACTATGTGGCTCTATGCCAAGTTTTTCCGCAATTTCCTTATGCGAAAATCCTTCAATGACTGCCATCTTGAATACTTTGCAATATCCAGAAGGTAGCTTGTTGATGATTTCGAGAAGTTCTTTCTCTTCCAACATAGAATCGGAAGCCAATGAACTTTCCACATCAAACCCATCAGCAATCGAAGAAAAAGGCATAACTTGCACCTTTTGCTTTCTTTCCAAATACCTGAGAGATACATTTTTGGTAATGGCAACAATCCATTCCCAAAACTTTGAAGCATCCTTTAGCTTTCCAAGTGAGTAATAAGCACGTATAAACGATTCTTGGACGAGGTCACTCACTGTGGCCTCGTCCTCTCGGGTAATCCTTATGCAAACATTTCTCATTCTTTGAGAATATGTTTCATAAACAGTTCTTAAAGCCTCAGCATCGCCAGCCTTAATTCTTTCTATTAGCTTTTCTATCTTCATGTTGGGTGTGCGAGATTTTGCACATTATATATAAGATACGTGGAAAAGCAAAAAGACTGCATACTAAATCGTTAAAAACTTTAAAATCCGATCAGAAACGCTGTGGGGTATTCTGCTCGGAGTATTTTTGTTTTGTTCTTCAGACCGGAATCTGCCACCATAACGAAGTTTTCCAAACTGTATTTGCCTACTGTCAAAAGTAGTTTTGCCTATAGTCATAATGAATCTCCTAAGTCATGCTGTACTTGGGAGATTCTTACGCTTTTTTGAGGCTTATCCTCGAAAAAGTGTTGTTTTCGTTAGTTTATATCATCGAAAAAGTGTATCCTCCTTCAGAAATCCGCAAAATGTCTGGTGTAATCTAACAAGATAATTGTATCGTTAAGGGATGACGATGCGGAACGTGGTGATGCCCTGCGCTTTGTCCTGACTTAGTGAAAGGCTGCCTCCGCTTACTCGCATGATTTGGCGGGATAGGGAGAGACCGATGCCGCTTCCTTCGGACTTTGTGGTGAAGAAAGGAATGAAGATGTGGGAGGCTATGTCGTCGGGGATAAGCCCGGCGTTGTTGCTTACGTCGATGATGACGGATTCCTGCTCGTTGGTGTAAGCGTGGAGGCGGATAAATGGTTTGGTGGTCGGGATGGATTGCAAGTCATTGAAAGCCTCTACGGCATTCTTCAGAAGATTTGTCACTACGTGCGAGATAAGGCTCTCGTCGGCATAAGCCAACAAGTCCTTTGGTGTTACCGCTATTTCCACTTCGCGATTGCAAAGCATTGCCATACGTTCGAGGAACGGCTCCACATAGAAGAGGGCGGGTTGAGGCTGGGGCACATGAGTGAAGCGGCGGTAGTTGTTGACGAAAGCCAAGAGTTCGGTTCCGGTCTTGTGGATTGTCTCCAATCCTTGCTTCAGCTTGGCTTGCTCTGTTGGTTGCGGTTCTGCTGCGTTCTGCTCTTCGTTATCGAGTTCTTTCAGCAAAGTCTCGCTGAGCGAAGTAACCGGCGTAATGGTATTCATTATTTCATGTGTCAGCACACGAATCAGCTTAATCCATGAGTCCACCTCTTGGTTGCTAAGCTCATGGCTTACGTCGCTCAGGGCGATGATGCGCACATGCTTGCCCTTCAGCATGGCTTGTGTCTCGTGCTTAGCCAGATGTTCGTCCTTTAGTTTCTCCCTTACCTGATTGATGTGGGTGAGCACGTCGGTGTCGAGCAATCGGAGGGCAGCCTGGTTGTGCTGCAGGATGTTGTCCTGACTGTCCACCACCATTATGCCTGTATCCACCGCATTCAGTATCTGCTCGTAATATTTCTCCCGCTCCATCTGCTCCTCTCTTGTATGCTGTAGGAAAAGCTTGATGCGGTTAAGAGATTGGTGCAGAATCTTGTCCTCCTTATTCCTTTTTTCTGTGGGGAAGTTGAAGGAGAAGTCGCCATTGTCAATGGCATCAAAAAGGAACCTTACCTTCTTGATGTTGCGACGATAGTGACGGTAGAGGCGAACATAGCCCACTACAGCCACAATCAAAACCACTATGATGACAATCAGTTTATAGTCCATATCGCTTGATCTTATTATAAAGCGTCTGACGGGAAATGCCCAGCCTTGCTGCCACCACCGACAGATTGCCCTCGCATTCCTTGATGGTTTTCTCTATCATGCGACTCTCCATTTCGTCGAGCGTCTGCACCTCCTCCAACGGTTTCTCCCTTCTCGTCTGGTTGCCGCCGTCAATGTCCTCGGCAGCAATCATTCCACCGTCGGACAATATCACGGCTTTCTCGATGGCGTGCTGTAGCTCTCGGATATTGCCATACCAAGGCAGGCTGGTGAGCTTCTTCTCTGCCTCATCCGAGAAGCGAAGGTTAGTTTTGTTGTATATGTCGCCATACTGACGAAGAAATCGGTTGGCAAGCGGCACGATGTCAGCCTTTCTCTGTCTGAGGGCTGGCAGTTCCAGGTGGATGGTGTTGATGCGGTAAAGCAAATCCTCTCTGAATTCGCCGTCGTTAACCATCTGCTGCAGATTGCGGTTGGTGGCGCAGACCAGTCGGACATCCACGGGTATCTGCGTGGAACCGCCCACTCTCACGATGCTTCTGCGTTGCAGGGCGGTGAGGAGCTTTGCCTGAAGGCTATACGAGAGGTTTCCGATTTCGTCCAGAAAGATGGTGCTGCCATCTGCCAACTCAAACTTGCCCGGCTTGTCCACCTTGGCATCCGTAAATGCGCCCTTCACATGACCGAACAGTTCGCTCTCGAAAAGGGTTTCCGAAATGGCTCCCATGTCCACCGGCAGCATCTTCTTACCGCTGCGAGCCGACAGCCGATGAATCTCGTTAGCCAATACCTCCTTGCCCGTACCGTTCTCGCCCGTGATAAGGATGTTGGCATCGGTGGCTGCAACCTTCTCCACCACGTGTCTCAAATCGGTCATCACCTCGCTCTCTCCCCAATACATCATGCCTTGCGCATTCTTTCCTCCAAGCTTGCCCGCGGCTTTGTCCGCAGCCTTGTTCTTGTCCCTTGCCTCCGTCAATGTGCTGATCATCTTCCCGTTGTCAAAAGGCTTGACGATAAAGTCGGCTGCACCTTCCTTGATGCCCGTTACGGCAAGCTGTATGTCGGCATAAGCGGTGAAGAGCACCACCTCGGTTTTCGGACTAAGGCTCTTGATTTCTCTGAGCCAGAAGAGTCCCTCGTTCCCCGAATTGATGCCACTCGAAAAGTTCATGTCGAGCAAAACCACGTCAGGATGTTCCTCTCTGAGTTTGGCAGGAATTGAGTTAGGGTTGGCTATAGTGATGATATTGGCGAATACAGGTTCGAGCAACATCCTCACCGTAGTGAGAATATTGCGGTTGTCATCAACTATAAGTATCGTTCCTTGTTTCTTTATCATGGTAACAAAGCTACAAAATATCATCGAGAAAAAGCTGCGATTGTCAAATAATTAGACAAAAAATAATTGCAATCCAAACAACAATAATAGCTTGAATCATAAGATATCCTCGGAACCACGCACGTTTTTCAAGGGACTCTTATTTTAACAATCCTCTTATCTCCTTATCGAAGTCAGAGTCAATGCGTTGCGTCTTATTGAAGATGTCATATTCTTCTTCCGCTTTCTTCTTGGCTTGCGCTGCAGAAATTTTTCCTTTATCGGGCAATATCTGATAGCGTCGGAAAGTTAGGAATTCATTGACACTTGCAGAAAACTGCGCCATATTGAATGTGTTTTCACGCTCAATGAGGTCTTCGATATAATCAAAGAAACCAGTAACAGCACGCTCCAATTGTCGGATTTCTTTCTCTTGTAGATAGTTCTTGGCAATGCTGACATCTGATTTCAGAACACGTCCATCTGGGGCATTTTTCCATGTCGTCAATCCCATGTGGTCTTTCGTATGGTCTGCTTTTGAATAGATAACCTCCGCAGCAGTCTGTCCTGTAATGGCATAGTGGAAGCGGTTTTGTATCATCGCATAGAAATCTCTTGTAGTCGGAGAGTTCTTGTCATAGTCGGTGCTGCACTCTGCATATATGTCCGTAATCTGTTGCCAAATGCGGCGCTCACTCGTACGGATAGAACGCACACGCTCAAGCAATTCGCGGAAGTAGTCCTTGCCGAACACTGCCGTTCCTTGCTTCAACCGTTCATCGTCCATTGCAAAGCCCTTTTTGATATACTCATTGAGTATCTTTGTTGCCCATTGACGGAAACGAGTGGCTTTCAGAGAAGACACACGGTAGCCAACGGCAATAATGGCATCAAGAGAATAATATGTCGTTGTGTAGTTCTTGCCATCAGCGGCAGTTGTTTCCATTTTGGAAATAACTGAATCCGCAACAAGTTCACCCTCTTCAAAGATATTCTTCAAGTGCTTGCTAATAGCAGGAACACCAACGCCAAAGAGTTGTGCCATAGCCTTTTGCGTACACCAGAGTGTTTCGTCCTTTATTACAACTTGCACTTTGCCGTCAGCATCGGGCATATTGTAAAGCAGAAATTGTATTTCGTTACTCATTATCTAAATCCAAGTCATCAAGTTTATTTTCTATTATCACATCACGACTCCACCAATTCTGTGCTGTTACTTCAAAGTCATTATTTGTTCAGGAAATACACGGGCGAGTTTCTTGCGCCTTCTTTCTTCAAGATTCCAATCTCTGTGAAATGCTTCAAGCATTTCAGTGCTGCACTTTGGCGTAGTCCGAAATTCTGTTGCAAGTCGCGCCTTGTAATGCAGTTGTTCGCCGTAAGGTATTTTTTAATCTTTGCCAGCAACTCCTCTTCGGTGTATTGGCTTGACTTGGACGAGAACTTGGCACGTTCAAACCGCACGTTCCTTTTCACTTCGTTGAGCAGTTCTGCGTCAGGGCGAAACTTGATGTTGCGGACTCTGATGTAATCGCCACGTACTTTTTCCATAGGCTTGTCATCCGGCATATCAAGATTGACAGCCAACGAAAAGTAGCCTATTTCTGGAATATGAAAACGGTTGCCATGCGAAAGTTCATTTATCATGCTGTCACGCAAAGTCATTAGCGTGGCTTGCACATCGCCTTTCGTAAGTGAGCAGTTGTCTTGAATGTGGCTCTCAAGTTGTCGGTCTGTTTGAGGAGGATTCTCAAAAATCCGCACAAACTCCTGTTCCTTACCCGTACCTTTAGAATTTTTTATTGATTGTATTTCGTATTTGATGCTCATAGGACTGTTTATGATTAGGCTTCAAAGTTAATAAATAATCGCCAAATATCGAAATCATATTAAGTAAAAGCCTCATAAACATCTGTCCTGATAAGCTATATTAACCTTACACGTCAATAAATGTTGTGTAAACAATGCCGCAATGTGATGTCAAACAGCCTCGTTTGTTATCTTGTATCGTTCGATACACACATTCACATCGAACGATATGAGCATGTGCATCGAACGAAATGAATGTGTGTATCGAACGACGTGAATGAACAGAAAAGCCCCTTTTGCTTTCCAATAGGATGACTATTGGATTGCAAAAGAGGCTTTGCTCCATCATACCAAAATCACTTTACTTAACGAGTATCTTCTTGCCCTTCACAACGTATACGCCAGACGGCAGACCGTTGAGAGAGTGGGCTTGCTTGCGAACCAGCTGTCCGGTGGGAGAGTAGATGTCGCAGGGCTTGCCGTTCAGCATTGCGTCTGCTTCTACGGCTGTGATGCCGGTGGCGCCAGTGACGGTCAGCTTGCCGTTGGTGTAAGAGAAGTCGTAGTTGTCGGCATCGCCGCCTTCCACTATAATCTCGTATTCGCCTTCGGGTGAGTTCTCGTCTGCCACACACGTTATCTGCGGCTTCTCATTGAATACGCTCTCCGTATCGCCGTTGCGGAATCCTTCGTAGCGGAGGGTGAACTCAGGATTGCTTTCGCCCTTGCCACGTGTGGCGTCTTCCACGATCACTTCCAGCGGAGCACGCTTGATGATCAGATAGCCGTCCTCAAACTCCACGTCCTTGTCCTGGATGGTTCCGCGTCCGATCTTGATCTTGTAACGTCCGGCATCAGAAGTCTTGTCTGCCTCGCATGTCAGCTCAGGCTTTCCTTCCAGCTCTGCACCGATGACGGTGTAGGTGAGTTCGGGATTGTCGTCGCCATAGATGCGTGAGAGATTGCGTGCCTTGACGGTAACGCCGAACTCCACGATGTTCGTGAATTCCTTCCACTGTGCCAAAGAAGCGTAGCGTGCCTTGCTGCCTGCACGTACTGTCAGCTTGCAGGTCTGGGTGTTGGCTGCTGCGAAGACGTCGGTGCTGAGCTGCGGGATGTCCTTAGGTCTGACCTTCAGTTCCTCCATTGACCAGCAGTAGCCGAAGGCTTCCCTGCCGATGTTCTTGACATCATTGCCGATGGCTATCTTGCGTACCATGCTGCAACCGGCAAGTGCATAGTCGTCGATGGTCTTCACTCCGTCAGGGATGTTGATGTCTTCTCTGACGAGAGGCGTGACTGCCAGCAGAGTGGTCTTGTCCGTATTGTACACCATGTTGCCGTCCACCTTGAAGTTGGCGTCAGCGGCAGGAGTGAGACTTACGTGGCTCAGCTTGTTGCAGTAAGCCCATACGCCCTTTCCGAAGTTGTGGATTCCTGCCGACGGGAAGCTGATCTCCTCCATGCTGCATCCATAGAACAGCTTGTCCGGCAATGTGTTGTCCGCCTTGATGGTGAGCTTGTTGCCCTTGTCGATGAGATAATAGTCAGATCCTGCAAGGATGTTGGTGTTGCTAAGGTCGAGTTTCTGTAGTCTGCCGCGAGTGCGACCGCCGTTTTCGTCCACGCCAGCCATCTCACGGATGGTGCGGATGTCGGTGGCATTGATGTCACCGTTGACCTTCAGACCTTCGTAATGGAAGAACGATTCCTCTTTTAGCAGCGATCGGAGCGTACCTGGCTTCGTCACGCTTACTTCGCCGGAGATGCGGCTGATGGCAGGTGTCGGCTCGATGTTGATGACAGCCTCCTGCATCTGTGTGAACTTATAGCCGACGGGGTCGAGGATGGCTATGTCGTAATAGCCGTTCTGATCACCGTTCCATCCCCAGTTGACATGCACCAGACCCTCTGCGTCGTATCCGTCGAGAACGAAGGAATGGCCCTCGCGCTGCTTTGTGAATCCACCGTATACGATAGGCAGATTGCGGCTGAGCTGGTCGTAGACGACGTTCATCCATTCCTGTTCGGTATAGTCCTCACGCTCCAGATACTTCACGTCGGTCAGTCCGTAATAGCGCTGCAGACCTCTGGCAAGAGTTTCGTGGAGCGCGCCGCTACCGCCTTGTGCAGCCGAACCGTATTCCATGTCGGCTGCCACGCCAAGGTCTCTCATCAGCATAGCCACGGCGTCAGCCTCTTGAGTGGAGTAGTCTTTGTCGTAAACGTCTATCATGTTGGTCCAGTCGTAGATGCTCTTCTCGAAGTCTACGCTGATGGCAACGCCTGATGTCATGCCGTAGGGATAATAGATGGTATGGCTGCCCATACCGTTCTTGGGTCCCTTATGATAATAGAACACCTGTGCCGTGGCCGTGGCGGCGCATCCTGTAAGACATTTGCCAGAACCGTCAGTGGCGATGGGGCAGAGGTTGTTGAACGGTGCCTCCTGGCCCCACTTGGTGGTGAGGAGCATGGGGACTGCTTCGGGGAAGTTGCCGTCGGTAGGCTTTGTGGTGCGAGCAATGGTCTTGCCTTCTTCCACATTCTTCTTCACCACCTCGCTGACAGCGCTGAGCCACCACTTGAAGCTCTCGTTCCCTGCCTTGTCGTCGAAGCTGCTCTCCGAATAGCCGAGCACGGCAGGTACAAGGTCGTCATTGGCGATGATGGCAAATCCGCCGTTGTCGTATCCGAAGACTGTGTAATCGTCTGCAGCCTTGAGCTGCTTCATCGGCGCTTTCTTGGCCTTCATCATCTTCGACAACTGTCCCTTACTGAAAGCAGCCGTGGCTGCCAGCATCTTCTGCTGTAGGGTTCGGGGCTTGGCGTTCAGTGCGCTTGGCATAAGTAATGCCAAGCACATTGTTGCCAAAACCATATTATAACTTTTGTTCATGGTTTTCGTTTGTTGGTTTCACATTCCGGTTTTTTTACTTCACTGCAATCTTCTTGCCGTTAACTACGTAGACTCCCTTCTTGAGCAGGTTGAGGTTCTTCACGCCCTTTGCCACGCAGATGCCGTCCGTTGTGTAGACGTCGAATGTCTGGTTGCTGTCGGCAGAGATACCGTCCACTGCGGTCAGAATCTGAGCGAGTGTTGCCTCTGACTCTTCTGTAGCGTAGACTGCTGTCACGCCATATACATGACTGTTGGTGTCAGAGAGATCTGCATCCTTGTCAACGAAGTTGCGAACGTCAGCTGCTACATTGCCGATAAGCTTGTCGTCACGATAGATCTTATAACTAGTTACCTCACCGGCACCATAGCTGTACGTGATGTCGTCAATCATGAAGAAGAACGGATTGTTCCATGTCGGTGTGTTGTGGTTGATGGCGAAGTATCTTGCTCCTGCCGGCAACTGCACCTTTATCTGCTGCCAAGCACCGCTCGTTATGCTATAGGTATCGCCAAGCTTCGTGAACGACTCGCGTTTGTTGTCGGTGGTGGAGTAGTATACGTTGAAGTTCTCCTCATGGGTGTTTTCGCTGTCCTTGTAGTTCTTCACCCAGAAGCTTACCTCCTGATTGTCGCCTGAGAGTTCCGGACTGTAGAGCCAGTTGTTCTGGGCCATGTCATATCCTTCAGCGTCCACGCGATAGATGGCAGCCAGATACTTGTTGCCCTCATGTGCCTTGAAGTCGGGCACCTGATTGAGTTGTGCTTCCGTGAGCCATCCGTTGGCAGGCTCGAAGAGCATGAAGCCGTAGTTGGAACCCTGGTTCGGGAACTTATATTTATCGAATATACCACCCGTTGTACCTGAGTTGACAGCCTCTGACTTAAAGGCTCCGAAATTGTCCTGGCTCCAAGATGTGCCCTCCTCGAAGCTCTCTGTAACGGTCTCCGTAGATGTGACAGCAGGAGTCCAAGATACGTTGATGCCTTCAGCGGTCTTGTCGGTGCTTACACTTTCGGGTCTCGGCTTCTCGCTGGTGGCGAACTTGATCTTTGAAGAAACCACGTTATCGTCCTCGAAGAGGTCGTAAGCGTAGTCTATCTCAGCCTTCAGTTCCACGTCGTCGTTCTGGTCGAGCTTGATGCTCTGGTATGCGAAGTCGACGTCTGTGAAGTCGTAAGCTGCCAGTGTCTCAGTAATCTTCTTGGTTTCGACGAGCTTGTCGTTGGCATAGAGCTTCACCTTGAAGTTCTTGGCGGGGTTCTCGCCGAAGTTGTTCACTCTTACCTTCACGTTGGCCACGCCGCCCTTCAATACTGTCTTAGGTGTTTCGATTTCGGCGTTGAGGTCGTCAGTCTGTGTGTCGCGTACGAAGAGGCGATCAATGTATATCTCCTCATAGCTCTTGCCCTGTACGGCGAAGTCGAAGGTGATGAACGGCTCGTTAGCCCACGGGCTTAGGTCGATGCCGGATGCGCTCCAGTCGCCTCCCTGCAGGTTGGCGTAGTCAATGACGCCTGCATCATGCTTGATGCCGTCAGGAGTCTCCACCTCTACCGTAATCTTTGCCTTGCTGCCTTCTGCTGCCTTGTGATGGAACATCAGCTTGGGAGCTGTGGCGCCACCGAGACTGATCTTGCCTGAACCGAGGTACGAGATGTCGTCGTCGTTCACCGGCATAAGATAGAAGCAACCGCCGTCGTTGTCAACGGAGCTTTCTGAAAGCTCGAAGTCTGACTTGCCGGTTCCCCATGCTGCCCAGAGGATGCCGTAGAACATATAGTTCTTTACGCTGGCAGAGAACGGTATTTCGTAAGGCTTGCCCTGGATGTATGAAGGCAATGGTATGTACGCACTGCTGCCGTAATCGTTGGCTGCGTTGATGAAGAGTGTCTTTACGGTCTGCTCCGCTCCGTCATTAGGATTGACGTCGAGGTCGAAGTATGTCTTGCCTACTGTGTTTCCCACAGGAGTGTATGTAGGTTTATAGTCAGAACCGTCAGATTCGGCGAGCGTATAGGTGAGCTTCTCGGGGTTGAGATAGCCACCGTGTATGCCCTTCTCTGGAGCGTTCCAGTTAAAACGTACTGAGTTGGCATTTGTCTCGGTGTTAGCCTTTACCGGAGTAGTGGGGCTATCTTCGCCTACGTATACTGCCACCGGTGAGCAATAGAAGCTTGCGCCCTTCTCGTTTACGGCTGCCACGCTGTATACGTTGACACCATTGACCGGTGTGTTGTCTGTGTATTCCACCTTAGCGCCAGGAGCTGCAGCAGGAATCTCTGCCACCACCTTACCCGTGCGACGGAGCTGGAAACCGGTGATATTGTCAAGAGTATTGCCGTTGAGGGTCTTTGTCGGAGCTGTGAAGCTGATTTTTGTGGAGAGAGTTCCCTGCGGGTCGGCTTCCACATTGAGTTCCGTCACCTGGTCAGGAGCGAGATTGTCCACACCTGCCGTGACATTGATGTCGTCAATCTTTACGCCCATGGCTTCTCCCAGTACTGAGAGTGCATGGAATCCGAGATAGATAACCTCATCCTTGTCTGCCTCGAGAGTGAGCGTAACCGCCTCGAAGTCGGAACGCTTGATGGTGGTCTGCGGCATCAGAGTCTTATTCATACCTTCCACAGTGGGTGCTGAGCCGTATTTCACCTCGAACTGCTCCTCATAGTACTTGTATAGTCCTGAGAGTCGGAAAGAGATGTTATACTTGTGGTTGGCCTTTACCTTGAGTGCGGGTGTAATCAACCAGTCGTTGAAGCTGTGCTTCTCCTCTCCACGAAGTATTTGGGCGTAACCGTCGTAACCATTGAACATGTCAGCCTCTTTGAGCGACCATGTGATGCCATCATTGTCTGCATCCATGACGTTGAAATAAGCCAAGTCGTACTTAGCGTCGAAGCCGTTGTAGAAAGGCGGAGTGATGGGGTCGCCGTAGGCTATGTAGTTGGTGACGATTTCGTCGCCCTTAGTGCCGTTGTTGCTTGGCGTGATGCCATATCCGTAGACAGTGGTCTCGCCCTCAGGAAGTGTTTCTTCAAAGGTGGTTCCCACATGGCCTGTCTTAACCACTTTGCCTTCCGGATAACGCTTGATGTCGTAGGTGAGTTCGCCGAGGTAGCCGTCGTTCTGACCACCGGCTGGTGCTTCCCATGTGACAGTAGCCTTGCCAGTGTTGGCATTTACGGATGCCTGAGCGTTGCCCACAGACTTCGGAGTGTCAAAGCCTGCGTAGTAACGGCTTGCGCACTTCGGGCTCGCGCCGTTGGCGTTGCTGACAATAACGGTGATGGTGTTATATCCCTTATTAAGTGTCACCTGCTGCGATACCTTTGCTCCAGGAGAGGTCTCGCCAGTTGCTATTTCTTCTTTACCGTTAAGGATGGTGTAGGTGAGCTTGCTGTCTGTAAGGTTGTTGCCGTCAAACTGCTTTGTAGGTGCGTTGAAGCAGATGTTGCCCGTCAGCGAACCACCAGCGAAGTCGAAGTCAATCTGCTCAACAGCAGCAGGAGCGTTGTCGGCAGCCTTTGCCTTAGGAATGGTAAGGAGCGAGATAATGTTGTTGTTAGCGAATTGTCCAACCTCCGTCAGCTGACCGGTAGTGAGGTTAACTGTATAGAGGGTTGACTGCTGGTTGTTGTCCACGCAGTCCCAATAGAAAGTATTGGTGGTCTGGTCTATTTCGCCGCTCTGATAGAAGTAGCTGCCGTCAGCCTTGGTGAGTTGTTTGCCTGTGGAACCGACCACTACTTCTTCAGCTGTTTGGGTGTCAATCTTATAGAGGTTGCCATCTTCCGCAATGCCATACAGAACATTGTCGCTGGTGATACCCATTGCCACGTAACTGTGTCTGAGTCGTCCGATAGTGGTTCTTGACTCGGTGGCATAGTCCACTACGCCAAGCTCATTATACGTACCGTCAGCGTCAAGGAAACATCCGTAGACAGTTCCGTCGTTAGCCACGGCTGTCTCGATGGCAACGAGCGAATAATTCTCAAGGCGCTTTTCCAGCTTCTTCTCCCAAGTCTTGGTGTCGTAATGATAGAGGTAGATCATATCCACGCCCCAGAAGTTTTGGTACATCACGAAATAGAGGTCGTCCTCAATCCATGCACCTGCACCAGTGGCACGGAAGAAGTCGTCCAGGAATTGCTTCTTTACCTTAATGGGAGTTTCGGTACTGAATGAGTACATACCGTACTCTGGAGTCTCAGCACCCCAGCTATTATCAAAAAGCACATTACCCCATAGAGTCTTGGCTTTCTCGTCATTGGCTCTTAATATAGGAAGGGATGGTGCTTGCTTGGTCTTGATGCCTGCCTCAATGTTGCGGTTAAGACGCACGAGGCTGTCACGCTTTGCTGTTTGCGGCACGAGTCTCTTGTGCAAAAGCGGATGCTTGGCGATAGACTCAGCCAACTTAGCCTTGCGCTCTGCTGATGTAAGCTTCATAGGAGCGAGCATCTCGTATGAAGACTTGTTACCTTTAAGCCCTAATTCTGTGGTTTGGGCGTTGGCGCCGAGTGACAACAACAACATTGATGCTGTTACTCCAATGGTCATAATTGGTTTTTGTTTTTGCATAAGATTATTATTTTTAACCCATCGGCAGAACTACTTGTATGTTACATATTCCACAAACAGGCGGTGTTATGTTATGATATTTATCGCTTGCAAAAATAGGTATATTATAAACACGGTGCAAATCAGTCTTTTCCATTTTCACGAAAATGATGATAAAATACCTTAGAATAGGTATGAAATTCCGATGAAACGTGGCTTTTTGACGAGGAATGTGACAAATAAAGGGGGCAACGTCCTTGATGTCGTGATGATACGGCTTCAAGAGCGTTGCCCCCAGTTATGAAATGATGTCTCCTTACGGAGTTATGCTATTACTTGATGATCACCTTGCGGTCGTTGATGACGTAGATGCCAGGCTTCAGACCGTTGAGCGACTTCATTTTCTTGCCAATCAGTTGGCCGTCGAGAGTGTAGACTGTGTATGCTGTTGCATGATTGACAGTCTCAATGCCTTGTATTGTGTTGATAACTGTAGGAACTGCGATGGTCGGATCAGACTCGCCGTTGGCGTAAAGTGCCGTGATGGCGTATGTGTATTTCTTGCCAGCCTCTCCCGTTTCGTCGGTAAACTCCGTCTGGTCGGCTTCCATTGTCTTTATCAGCTGGTCGTCGCGGTAGATGTTGTAGCCAGTAACGACTTCTGTTCCCTTTTCGTATGTAACGTCGTCAACGAGGAATATCATAGCGTCGTCTTCTCTTGTCTTGCGGTGGATGGCGAAATACTTGGCGCCTTCTGGCAGTTCTACGTTGATTTCTTGCCACTCGCCAGACTCTATGTCGTAGGTTTCGCCCAACTTGATGAAGTCCTTAAAGTCTGTGCCCATTGTAGAGTAGAGCACGTCGAAGGTTTCAAGGTTATATACGCCCGGCGAAACCAGATTGTTCACCCAGAAGGAGACGGTCTGCTTGTAACCTGACAGAGCGGGGCTTATGAGCCAGTCGTTTGCATCAATGTAGTCGCCATTGGCGAAACTGTAGAATGCTGCAAGGTATTTGTTGCCGCTGTGGGGCTTGAGGCATGGGAAGTTGCCCATAGTCTCAGAGTCAATCCAGTAGTCAAGCGGTTCCATCAGTATGAATGCGAACGGGTCGCCCTCGCCTGGATAAGGATAGGTAAAGATATTTCCTGTCTTAGTCTTCTCCTCACTGAATTTCGCTGTCCATTCGCCGAACTTGTCCTGCGACCATGAGTCGTACTCTTCAAAGCTGTCCGTAACCACCTTGCGTGCATCGGCGGGTGATGTCCAGCTTACGGTATATGTGCCATTGTTGTTGTCAGTGACAGATGCGCTCTCCGGTTTCTGCTTGTCAGATACCTTAAAGGTCAGCGTGGTGGTCTTCGTGTTGTTCTCCGGCTTCATGTCGCCTTCGTATTCCACTTCCGCTTTCAGTTCCACAGAGCTGTTCTCCATGGTGATGGCTGCTGGATAACTGAATGTATAGACGGCCTCATCCATATATGCAAGGGCGGTTTCGGCCACTTTCGTGTCTTGGAGTTTTCCGTCGGCATACAGTTTCACCTTGTATCCGTTGGCCTCCTGCAAGCCACGGTTCTCTACAGTCACCTTCACTTCTACGTTGTCCCCCTTCTTTGCTGATGGAGGAAGGATGATGGTCTTCACAGCCATATCGTTCTCACACTGGTCGGTAATGCTGATTTCGTCAAGCATTACAAACTCGTACTGACTGGCTGAAACCTTGAATTGCAGGAAGAGATAAGGTAATGAGCCATACTTCGGGTCGATGTCTATCGTGTTTCTGATCCACTTGCCGTCCTCTGATACGGTCTGGATGGTCTGCAGTTCTTCCTCTGTGCCGTCTGGCTTCTGTATGGCTACGACAATCTTGGCGTCGCTATTCTCGTATGCCAAGTGGGTGAACTCCAGTTTTGGATGAATGGCTCCAGCAAGAGTCAGCTTACCAGTACCCATTACGCCATAATCGTCAGAGCTGTTTGATTCGTACAAGATACATCCGTTGCCGTCGGATGAATCCTCTGTCATCATAGTGAACTCGGATGCGCCGTTGCTTCTTGCCCACCACATCGGGTTGTCAAGCTTACCGTTCTTGAAGCTTTCCGCAAACGGCAGTTCGTATGGTGCGCCCACGATAATGCTCGGTGCCATGGCAACATTGCTTTCGCCAGTGGCATTAACGGCAGACGCGCCGAAATCCTTCAGTTCCTGCTTGCCTTCGTTGGTGCGCATGTTGAGTGTGTAGCTCTCTTTTCCTACGCCGGTTTCGGCAATGAGAGTTTTGGTGATGTTGCCGTAAATGTTCTCAAATGTATATATATTATGTGAGAGTGAGGTCTTGTCCACGTAGCCGCCATTAACACCTTTATCGGCGTCTTTCCATGTGAATACCACGGAGGTGACATTATCTTGGGCAAAGACGTCAGAAGGAGTGCCGGGACGGTCTATATCTATATCTGTATCTGCTGTGATTCTTTCTGCTGTGACTATTGATATCTTAACACCGGCGAAGGGCTTGAGGTTGTCACGCTGAGATTTTTTTCCTAACGCTGTGTCTTGACCTATTGCGGTTATTGGCAACAATAACATCGTTGCCGCGAAACCTATGGCCATAAAAAACGGTCTTTTTATTTTCATAAGATTAATAATTAAAAACCCATCAGCAGAACTTCTTGCTTCGCAACTCATTTCGACGGACAGGCGTGGTTAGGTTAATAAATTATCGTCTGCAAATATATAGTTTATGCTTATATCGAGCAAATCCGCTTACTCCATTTTCCCGAAAATGAAGAGAAAAGAGTCTGTATTACAATGATTTCGGGTTTTTATTCCACAGTATGCTCCTTGATCCGGTCCTCTGCCACGAACTTCTGATATACGGATGGGGTTAGACCGGTGCACTTGCGGAACTGCTTGATGAAGGTGGTCTGCGACTTGTAGCCGACGCTCTGTCCGATGGCGGTGATGGTGAGGTTGGCGTATTCGGCGTCGTCGGTGAGACGTTCGCAGGCTTTCTTGATGCGGCAGTCGTTGAGCAGTTCGGTGAACGACTTGCCGTAGTGGTCGTTGATGACCATCGAGACGTATCGCTCGTTTGATCCGATGAGCTTTGCAAGTGAACCGACGGTGAATTCCTGCTGACAGTATTCGTCAGTTTCCTCCATTACTCTTCGTATATCCTCAAGCAACTGCTGCTTCTGGTCGTCTTTCATATTGCTGGTGCGAGTAGCCTTGCGTTCTTCTGTTTCCGCCATATTGCTGCGGTTCATGTCGTAAAGCTTGCGGTAGCTCACCTCCAGATTGCGTTTCTGTCTGAGTACATAGAATAGCAATACGCTGATAAGGACGACGGCGATGATGCTGACAAGGAAGAGTAACTGATAGAGTCGGGCGTTATGACGATGTAGCTCTTCTTCCTGGTGTAGGCGGGTTATCTCCTTGTTAGCCTTGTCCACTTCGTAGATGAACTGCTGGTTTTTCACGACGTTGAATCGTTGTGAGTTGTAGATTGAGTCCATCAGGTTGAGGTATTGGGCGTCGTATTGCTGTGCTATGGAGGTGTTGCCGCTTCGCTTCTGTATCTCCGCCATGTCGCGCAGCGTTTCCGGCACGTAATGCATCATGCGGTTCTTCTCAGCTGTCTGCATGCAGAGGTGGATGTAATGGAGGGCATTGCTCATGTCTCCCATTTCCATATAGTTGGTATAGATGCGCGAATATATGGAGCAAATGAATATTGCGGGCAGCTTGGCACGGATGGATGTCTGGGCAAGGTCAGCAAGAATCTTGTTGGATTCGGCATAGCGTGCCTCCTCAGAATTGAGAAGGGCTTTGGAGAAAGTGATGTAGAAGTGGGTTTCTGCTGTTTCTGGGTGTGGCGATGTCTGCATAAGCTGGCGATACTTGCGGGCTTCCTTCAGGTCCTTGCGGTTGAGGCATACGCCGAAGAGATTTGCAAGCAGCTTGAATGTCAGCTCTTTGTCGCCCTTAGGTATGATGGCATAACCTTTCTTATAATATTCGAAGCCCTTGTCATAGTCCTTGAACATGCAGTAAGCGTTGCCGATGTTCTTGTATATAGAGGCAAGATGCTCTTTCGACTTCGAGCTTTCGCTGAGTTTCAGTCCGGTCTGATAGTTCTCAAGTGCGTTGATATAGTTGCCGCGGTCATAGAAGATGTCGCCAGCCTTCATGTTGGCAAGCGAGCAGTCGGTCAGTTCCTTGTCGGTCATATTGTCGTTTGTGCGTGAGCAAACGAGCATATACATCACTAGGGCCTTGTCGTCTTCATGTCGTTGGAGCAAGGTGTCGCCCATGGCAAGGACCTTCTCTGAGGACCAACCACGAACTTCGCGTATGAGCGTTGAATACTTGCTGACGCCCGAAGCCGGTGACATCAGCGAATAAAAGGTCAATATGATAAGTAGCAGTGTCCTGCCAATATGGTTATTCATCGGTATAGTCTGAAAAATGATAATGCCGTGACGGTTTCTCCATCAAGGCTTCATACGATGCAAAGTTAGCACTTTTCCGTAAAAAGAAAAACTTTCAAGGTATTAAAATCAAATTTTGGACGATAAAGGTAATATAAAAAAGAAGCCGTCACGTAAGCAATTACTTACGAAACGGCTTCCTATGGTATCTTTATCGGAAGTTATTTGGCTTCATGCGATTGCCAGCAGCGTCGTTGGTGTCAGCCACATCCCACCAGAGGCGTGTGCCCTGGGTGTTGTTGGTCTGCAGGTTAGGATGCTGGATGAAGTACTTGTTCTGCGACTCGCTGTTCGGATAAAGCAAGCGCTTTATCTGCTTGCCGTTAGGAACGTCACCTCCGGAGAAGTTGGTCTGCTGGTTGAGAAGGGCGGGATAGTCGGTGCGACGGAAGTCAGCCCAACCCTCGTTGCCGTTCGGGAATACTGCCATCCACTTCTGTGTGATGATAGCTTCGAGGATGGCTTCGCGGTCACCGCTGCTGAATACGCCCTCGTCCCATACCTTCAGACCGTCGATGTAAGCCTGAGCGTCAGCGTCGGCAATGTGATAATAGTCCATGGATGCCTTGACACCTGCACGGAAGTAGCTCTCTGCGTCAAGTGTGAGATCGGCTCCGGTCCATCCTCTCAGAGCTGCCTCTGCCTTAAGGAACAACGACTCTGCGTAACCGAACCATACTGTAGGACGAGAATAATTGAACCAATGGTCATCGGGAAGATCCTTTGAGGCACCGTCCTTAACCGTACGTGTAAGACTGTACTTCAGTGGGTCCATAGAGATGTCGGGCGACTGGGCTCCACGCAGACATCCTACAAAGTCGTTGCGCAGACCGTCCTGACCGGTGGCAAGCGTAGCAGCTGTCATATTGCTGCGATACCAGCTCACAAGGCAGCGTGGGTCAATCTTCTTTGTTTCCGAATTGTTGCGTCCTTTCTTGATGGTGTATTCCTTGCCGCCGTTAGAGAGGTTGCGATAAAGATTCTCCATGTCCTTAGAGAGTACGCTCTCGCCGCCATAAGCCACGGAGCACATGGCAAGACCGTTCTCGTCTCCGCCACTGTCTTCGCCACCCATCTCAACGGGAGCGTGCTTAGGCACGGTCTGCATGTTGTCGTCATTGCTCTTCATCAGACCGTACTTGTTGTTGAGTGCAGCCTCTGCCTCCTTCTTTGCACGTTCAGGATTGACATTGCTGATGCGCAATGCCATGCGCAGACGCATTGAATTGGCGAAGCGGCACCACTTCTCGGCATCGCCGAAATAGCAGATGTCATCCTTATCAATCTTATACTGTGATGCGTCTTCCGGCTTAATGCTGTCTACAGCCTGCTCAAGCATGCGGAACATGGCGTCATAAACCTGCTCCTGCGTGTCGTATTCCACGTTGTTGGTCTCTGGAACCTTAGCCTGCACGTACTGACGGAACGGCATGTCGCCGTATGTGTCGGTGTTGGCGAGAGCGAGGAACGCATAGTAGATGCGTGTGATGTAGTACATGTTGCGATACTTCTCAGGCGTATCGTTAAACTTGTATGCTCTCAGAAGGTCGCGATACTCGGTGGAGCGCTCCGTATAGAAGTGTGACCAGCGGCGTCCTGACCATCCGTCAGAATAGCCATAGTCAGGCGACTTCTTTGCGTGCTTGGGCTGATTGTTTGCCACGTATCCCGCATAGATGTCATGCGAGAGGTTGGTGGTTATCTGATAGTCGTTGTAATATCCCTGATAAAGGAATGTGCGGAAGGTGGCAGGAGCGTCTGCCAAAGCCTTCTTGTAAGCCACCGAGTCGTCGTGCGACACGGCATAGTTGATGTTGATGTCTGCGTATTTGCCTTCGTCCGGTTTATCCGGAGTTATCTCGCCGCCCGCATTTTCAGAGCCTTCCACGCCGTAGGGGTCGCGACTCATTTCGTCGAGGTCGTAGCATGACGCAAAGGTGAGCAGCGTTGTGGCTGCTATCAGACCGGTATAGAATGTATTGCGTTTCATTGTATAGTTCTGTTTGTTTACTGTTTTTTTATTATTCCGTATCAGATGCTTCTGTTAGAAACCGATGTTAACGGAGAATCCGAATGTTCTTGTGTAAGGCACTGCCATGAAGTCAATTGCCTGTGAGAACATTGTCGTGTCATAACCGCCGTCAGGATTGCCCGGTGTGTGCTTCATGAGGAAGCAGAGGTTGCGTGCCACGAAGCTGAGCTTCAGCTGTGTGAGCGGTGTGCGGCGCAACACAGACTGCGGGAAGCTGTAGCCAAGAGCAAGTTCCTTTAGCTTGATGTACGAAGCGTCATGCACGAACTCCTCGGCAAATCCCTTTTGCGAGTTGTAGAGACCGATGGTGGAATAGTAGGCCTGTGCACTTACCGGTTTTGTATTGGGCTTGCCGTCAGCGGTTACGCCGGGAACAACCATATACCAGTCCTTCACACCGTTAATCTCCTTGTATTCGCCACGGTTAATGGTGCGGTCTGACGTACCGACAGCCGTAGCCATACCCTCAGACACCGAAACGATGTCGCCGCCGAACTTCATGTCGAACATAGCCGTGAGCGAGATTCCCTTGTATGTGAATGTCGGTGTGACGGACATCAGAAGGTCGGGTTGGATGTTACCGATAGGATGGTCCAGCAAGTACTGCTCAAGGTTGCCGTCGCCGGTTGTTGCCATAGGCAGACCGTCGTCGCCGATGATGACACGTCCCTGAGCGTCACGCTGCATAAGATTGTTGGCGAAGATGTCGCCGAGCTTTCCTCCGCTGACTGCACCTACCTTCACCGGCATGTTGCCGTCGCCGGCGAAATAGATGCGGTTTACGCCGTCTGCCAGTTCCTTTACTGTGGAACGGTTATGCGCGAAGTTGGCTGTGAGGTCAAACTGGAAGTCGCGTGTACGAACCGGCGAACCATATAACATAAGCTCCACTCCGGTGTTGTTTATCTTACCCGCGTTCACCCACTGCTGTGTCCAAGGAGCCGATGCGTCCACGAGCATGGCCTGGTTCTTCGTAGTGCTATAATAATATGTGAAGTCGAATCCGAGACGGTTCTGGAGGAACTTCATGACGAGACCAACCTCATACGATGTCTTAATCTCTGGCTTGAGGTTAGGGTTGAGGCGTACGGTGTTGATGATAGGCTTGCGGTTGCCCATCTCGAACTGGAACTTACGCACGTTGTAGAGATTGTACGGCGACGGATCCTTACCAACCTGGGCTGCAGAGAGGCGCAGCTTTGTGAACGTGATCCATTCCGGCAGACGATGGTCGATGGAGCGCATGAAGTCGGACACCACCCAGCTGAGCGATGCTGACGGATAGAAGAATGAGTTGTTCTTTTTCGGCAGAGTGGACGACCAGTCGTTACGTGCTGTAAGGTCGAGCGAGAGCCATTCGTCGTAGGCAAACTGAGCTGACGCAAAAGCCGAATACATGGCGCGGTCGTGTCCGTCGTCTACGGCTGAGATAAGCTTGTTGCCAGTGTTGAGAATCCAGTTGTCTTTCTCCAGCATGTTCTGCACGGAAGCAGAGAGCGTCTCATACTTCAGGTACATGATGTTGGCACCAGCCGTATAGCCGAGGCGCAATTTCTTCGTAAGCTGGTTGTCGCCCATGAAGAGGAACTGCATGTTCTGCTCGAAGTGGTTCTCCTCACCGCGTGACATGCCGTCGGTCACGAGCTTCTGCTCCCATCCAGTGCCGTCCGTAGAGATTGCTCCGTCACCCAATGAAAGATCGGATGTCTGGAGACGTGTGCGATAATAGTCGAAAGAATATTTGGCGCTGAACTTCAACCAATCCGTGAGGTTGAGGTTGGCGGCATAATATCCGAAGGCACGCCAGCGCTCGTCGCTGTTCTGGAATCTGTGGCGCACGTAGTAAGGATTGCTGTAGTGCTGGTCAGGACCGAACCAGTTGCGGTGGAGCTGGTTAGGAGAAGTATAGTTTGCCTCAAGGCCCTTAAGGCTTACGTTGCCCGGCATGAGGAGCAACTGTGCCACCTCGCCGTTCAGACCAGTGTAAGGACGGTTCTCTGCCTTAGTGTGCGATACGGAAATCTTGCCGTCCAATGACAGCCATTTGTTGACTGTAGTGCCGGCGTTGAGGTCTACGTTGAGCTTGTCGAGCGACTCGTCCTTGAACAGGCCGTCGTTGGCATTGAAGCCTACAGAAAGACGGAAGTGAGACTTGTCCGTGGCTGAACCCACGGCTACGGTATGGAACTGTGAGAATCCTGTACGGAAGTAGTCCTTCAGACGGTCGCCTGTATATGAATAAGGAGCCTTCTCGCCGAGCCAGTTTGTCTGCATGCTGCCGTCGAAGCGCGGACCGAATGCCAGTTCGCCCGTCATTGTTGTGGGGTTGCCCTCTTCGTCCTTGTTGAAGAGCATCTGTCCCTGCGAACCCTGTCCGTAGAGTTTCTGCATCTTCAGAGTCTCTGCAGCCTGGCTCCATGTGAAGTTGCCGCTGTAAGATACGCCGAAGCCCTGCTTGTGTGAGCCTCGCTTTGTGGTAACGAGGATTACGCCGTTACCTGCACGTGATCCGTAGAGAGCAGCAGCGTTCGGACCCTTAAGTACTGAGATCGACTCGATGTCCTCTGGGTTGATGTCGAAGGATGTGCCGCCACGGTCGTAGCCGCCGTATGCAGAAGCCTCAGAAGTCTGGTCGTCGGTGAAAGGAACACCGTCAACAATCCATAACGGCTGGTTGTTGTCCGTAAGTGAAGAGTTGCCGCGGATGGTAATCTTAGTGGAACCGCCAAGACCGGTGCTTGCCGTGTTCATCTGCAGACCTGCCACCTTGCCGTCCAATGCTCCGGTTACGGAAGGGTCACCAGTGGTGTTAAGGGCGTCCGCCTTGATGTCCTGTACGGAATAGCCGAGCATTTTCTTCTCGCGCTTGATGCCGAGAGCAGTCACCACCACCTCGTCAATAGACTGCTGGTCGGGCTGCATGATGATGTCGAGACTGGATGATCCGGAGGCTTTCAGTTCCTTATTGCGATAGCCAAGATAGCTGACAATGACTGTTGGATGTGAAGCAGAAGTGCGGAGCGTATAGTTGCCGTCGATGTCGGTAACGGTGCGCTCCTCGGTGTCCTTCACGTTTACGGTGGCGCCGATAAGCGGTTCTCCGTTCTCGTCTGTCACGTGTCCTTTGAGCGTAGTCTTGCCGTCCTGCTGGACGAAGGCGTTGAATTCGGATGCTGGAGCGTTGCTGACGTTTCCGGCAAGAGTCCACTGGAATGGTGCGGCAGCGATGACAAGTGTCATTGCCTTACGCGACCACTTCAGAGTTAGTAACGGTCGTGTTCTCATAATTTTTTCCTTATTGTTGTTTTTTTTTGATGTTCAGTAGATAGCTGATGTCGTATGATTTAGGTTAACGGATACAACATCACGTATCAATATAACAATCTATAAGGAAAAAACACTTAATGAATCTTTATGGTTTTATGCAATTTCTTGCACAGTAAGGAAAAAAGTAAGGTTGAGATTTGAATTTTGAGAGTTGAGGGTTATTATAGCCATTTGGCTTGAATGATTATTCATGAGGATTGGTATATCTCAACTCTCAAATTCTCAATTCTCAACCTTTACTTGATGTCGTGCGTGGCAAATCTTTCTTCTGCCAGACGCTCGTACTTGGTGCCTTTTCTGCCGTAGTTGGCGTAGGGCCAGATAGAGATGCCGCCTCTTGGGGTGAATATTCCTGTCACCTCAATATACTTAGGGTCCATGAGGCGGATAAGATCTTTCATGATGATGTTGACGCAGTCCTCATGGAAGTCGCCGTGATTGCGGAAGCTGAAGAGATAAAGTTTAAGACTCTTGCTCTCCACCATCTTAACGTCGGGGATGTAGGAGATGCGAATCTCGGCGAAGTCGGGCTGACCGGTGATGGGGCAGAGGGATGTAAACTCCGGGCAGTTGAATCGTACCCAATAGTCGTTGCCGGGATGTTTGTTTACGAAAGTCTCGAGCACCTCAGGTGCGTAGTCGTCACGGTAGCGTGTGTTAGAACCAAGGGCCTTGAGTCCCTCGTCTTTACGGTTATCTGAATTTGTAGCCATTGTTTTTTTAATGAATTGAATAAATAAGGATGTTGTTAAATGTTGAATATCTTCCAGATGCTGTAGTTGACGTTGTTGTCGTAGACATCCTCGCCTTCGTAGCGCTTTGTGGCTCTCACCACGCGGATGGTAACGGGAAGCACAAGGATTTCGTAAAGCGTCTTGAGCACAACTTGCGAGATGATCAGTATGGGCAACTCACGCAGTGGCACTACGCCTCCCAATGCCAACGGGAAGAAAATCAGCGAGTCGGCTGTCTCGCCGTATACCGTACTGAGGATTGCTCGTGCAGAGAAGTTGCGTCCGCCTGACGATATCTTCATGCGACTCATTACGTAAGCATTGACAAACGAACCGATGATGAAAGCCACGAATGAGGCGGCAGCGATGCGTGGAGCAAGACCGAAAATGGCATGAAATCCGGCTTCGTTGTCCCAATAGGGAGCGGCAGGAAGCAGGTCGCACAAGGCGCCGAACGTCACGAAGAGGAAGTTCATGGCGAAGCCGATCCATATCAGCATTCTTGCCTTGCCGTATCCCCACACCTCGCACACACAGTCATTGATGATGTATGAGATAGGAAATACTATCAATCCTCCCGTTATGTTGAACGGTCCTACGGATATTTGCTTTGTCTCGAGTACGTTTGCCGTAATGAGGCAAACACAGAAGAGTATGCTGAAAAGCATAAAGAGCACACTCACTGTCTTCTTTTCTTTCTGCATTGTTCTTGTTTTTTAAGAGGTTTACCAAGCACTCTGTTAATAATGTTTATTAAGCCCATTTCTTCAAATGGACTGCAAAGTTACTTATTTTCGGACAGTTATGCAAGTTTTTCAGCCTCACCGTCCCGTTTTTAACGATGGTCTCGTATTTTTTCCTTAACTTTGCAAAGATTTTAGAGTCACTTTTTCTGACTTGCTTTAAATTTATTGTTACATCTTAAAGACTTACATATTATATAATGAGTAATAACAACAATCATCAGTTGGGTGAGGCACCCTGGTTTCATGTAGCGTTATCAACGGGTTTTGGCGTCGGATTCTGGCCTTGGGGACCAGGAACATTGGGAGGCTTTGTGGCTCTTCTTACGTGGATAGGTCTTTATCTGCTGCTTTCTCCCATGTGGCTTTTTGTGGCAACGCTCGCTCTTGTGGTTGGTTCGCTGCTGCTTGGAGTGTGGACAGACAATGTCATGGAGCGCTATTGGGGCGAGGATCCGCGTACTGTCATCATCGATGAGTATTTCGGGACGTGGGTGGCATGTCTGCCTGCCTTGTTTGTTGATGGTCCTTCGTATGTGGCTATATCGCTTGCTTCGCTTGGCTTTGTGCTGTTTCGTGCCATTGACATCACCAAGCCGCTCGGCTGTCGCTGGGTGGACAAGCACATACATGGCGGTTGGGGCTGCATGCTGGACGATGCTTTGGCTGCGTTTTATGCCTGCATTGTGGTGCTTGCCGTGAGATTCGGAAAAGTGGTTGAGTTTGTTGCCGACCTTTTTTAAGAGCACATTTCATTACGCCGTGTCTCCGGAAAAGTGAGATACGGTGTGTCAATGGTCTTGTTTAAGAAAAAATAAAGGAACTGACGTTGTATAATAGTCTTAATATTGGAATTATATAAAGTTGGTCGGTTTTGGTTTAAACGCATGAAGCCGGACAAGGAAAACAGGCATTGCCCTTCCCTTGTCCGGCTTCATCGTTATCGTCAGTTCCTTATTTTAAATGAATTTTCGATGCTTGATATCTCGCTTGAGAACTTGCGATCTACCTTCAGACGCTGTTCCACCTGGTTGCAGCTGTATATAACCGTAGAGTGGTCGCGTCCACCCACGAGTCGTCCGATGCGGCTTGCCGGCATCTTGGTGTATTTCTGTGCAAGGTATATTGATACCTGACGTGCCATAACATAATCCTTCTTACGGCTGCGGCTGTTGATGTTTGCAGGCGTAACATTGTAATGCTGGCACACGCTCTCGATGATATCCTCCACGGTAAGCGGGTTGCTCTCCACCTTTACAGAGTGCTTGATGACGCGTTCTGCCAGCTTCATATCGATGCTGCAGTTGTAAACCACGCTGTATGCCATAAGTGAGTTTACGACACCCTGCAGGTCTCGCACGCTGCCGTTAGCTGTCGAGGCAATGAATTCCACTACGTCCTCAGGTATGCTGAGGCCCTCATGGCGTATCTTGTTCTCCAGAATGTCCACACAAAGCTTCACGTTCGGCTTCTGCAGCTCTGCTATAAGACCGCAAGAGAAACGTGTGATGAGACGCTCGTTCATTCCCTTGAGCTGTACGGGCGGACGGTCACTGGCGAGGATGATGCGCTTGCCGTTGCGGAACAGATGGTTGAAGATGTGGAAGAAGGTGTTCTGTGTGCCCTTCTTGTCTTCCCATTCCTGAATATCGTCCACGATAAGAACGTCTATGGTCTGGTAGAAATTGATAAAGTCGTTGATGGTGTTGCGCAGTACGGCGTTGGTATACTGCACCTCGAAGAGGCGTGCGCTGATATAGAGCACTCTCTTTTCGGGGAATATACGCTTTGTCTCAACGCCGATGGCGTTGATGAGGTGTGTCTTTCCGCATCCTGAAGGGCCGAAGACGAAGAACGGATTGAACTGCATGCTCTGCGGATTGTCAGCAATGGTCTTACCGATGGTACGCGAGAAAAGGTTGCTGCTGCCTTCGATGTAGTTGTCGAAGGTGAGCTGCGGGTTGAGCTGCGAGTCAATCTGCTGCGGAGCAAGGCTGTCGAGAGCGTTGGGCGACTCGTTGGCATGCTCGCGCTGCTGTGGCTTGAGTGTGTCTTCAACGGGCTGTTCGCCTTCCATTGTCTGTGTCTGCTTGTTCTCCTTGTCTGTTACAATACGGTACGACAATTGTATGCCTGAGCCAAATTCGCGGCTAAGCGCCACGTGGAGCAACTTGACGTAGTGTTCTTCAAGATACTCACACACGAAATGACTGGGCACGCGTATCACCACCATCTTCTTTTCCTCGTTGAAGGCTTCGAAGACGATGCTCTTGAACCATGTGTTATATGTCTGCTCTGAAATGTTCTTGCTGATGAAGGCAAGACATTTGTCCCAAAGCTTTTCAGGACTAATGTTCATTGGCTGTGGTACGTGTTGTGTCTTTCGACCGTTTGTAAACTATAATTCCGACTGCAAAATTAGTAATTATTTTTGAGCTGAGCAAATAAGCTGCTTTTTTATTATTATTGAATGTATACGTTTTGTAATATAAATGACTCTTTTCCCGTTAGTTATGCTATTCTTATATATATATGTTTTGTTCTTTGTGTAAATAAGCGTAATCTGCTGATAATCTGCATATTGATGTTTTTATGTGTGTTTTGGTGTTTTTAGTGAAACATTGGCTAAATGCGCTTATCTCATTGAAAAAAAACGGCTTCAGAGTTGTTCTGAAGCCGTGAAACAATATCCTTTCGGTATTTATACTAAGTATATCTATGCGCTTACTTGTCTTTCTTTCCGAATATAGAGAAGTGGACGTAGCGCTTCGGATGCTGACGAAGGTCAATGAGGAGCGAGTCGGCGCTTCTCATAGTAGAGTTCATGTTGTTATACATGGTCGGATCGTTCATCAGTTTGCCGAGTGTTCCCTCGTTACTGTTAAGGCGGTCTGTGAGAAGCTTCACGTTAGCGATGGTCTGGTCCACCTGCAGCTTTGTTGTCGCGAGGTCGAGGTCGGCGAGGTTGGATGTGAGGCGGTTGGTGTTGTCCAGCACGCCGTTTGCCTTTGCCATCATCGTAGGCACGCCCTTATTGAGTGTCTTCATAAGTGTGGTGAGCTGTGCTGAAGATACGGTGAGGTTTTCCGTTACGGTCTGCACGTTGTGGAGGCTCTGTGCGAGAGCTGGGTCAGCAAGCAGTGTGTTGAGGCTTGAGAGGATGCTGTCCAGCTTCGGCAGCATGTTCTCTATGGCGGGCAACATCTGTGCAGCCTTTCCTAAAGCGCCAGCGTCAACGTCGCCAAGGATGGTTTCGCCCGGCATGACTCTCTCTCTCGGGTTATTGGCGAGGAGTAGGTTCACCTTCACGTTGCCCATCATGTCGCTCTCGATGACAGCCGTACTTCCAACCGGTATGCGCATGTCTCTGTCTATTCCTACCACCACGCGTGGATCTTCTTTTCCTGAATAGTCGTAGATGACGCTCTTAACGGTTCCTACCTTATATCCGTCAGCATATATCGGGCTCGAAGCTGAGAGTCCGCTGATATCGTGAAATTGTATGTAATAGTCGTCAGTTGACGAGAATATGTTCAGTCCTTTCAGGAAGTTCATTCCGAAAAACAGTATTATCACGCCTACGATGGCTACGAGCGCGATTTTCACTTCTTTATTAAATGCTTTCATATTCTTATTTGTTTCTGTTCGTTGTTTTGAATCCTTTTTATCTATTTCTGTTCTGTTTGAATTCTCTGATAGCCTGATTGACGTCCATCTTTACGCCGTTCTTGAATGCTATGATGAATGCTTGTGGGAACTGCTCCAGAATCTCCTTGCGCTTTCTGTACGTCGTGTTATAGTTATTGGAGGCTCCGGTGGTGTATTTCCACATGCCGTTTTCCTGATAGCATTCCACGTCTGTCAATCCCTTGAAGTTAGGGTCGCTCTTTTTTAGTTGTCGGCTTGCGGCAATAATCTGCACCTTGAACACCGGCTTGCTGTCGTCCGTCTTTTCCTTTACGGTTGTCTGCTTTGGCTTTTCAGTCTGTCTGGGCTTGTCAGCTTGCTTGGTCTTTTTGTTCTGCTGCCTTGTCTGCTGCTTTTGGGCAGGACGGTCGTTGCTTTCAGACTGACGGTCTTTGTTTCTGATGTTCTCTTCGTTAGCCTTGGTGTCTTGTTCCGTCTGTCTTGCGTCTGCCACGTCAGAGTCGTTCTTTTGTGTGTCGCTTTGCTGTACTGTCTCAGGCAATGGGTCTGACAATGGCTTGTACGGGATGGTCATTCCCGTGTCATACTTGTTCTTGTATTCTACGAAGGCGTTGTATATGCCGCGTGCAATCTTGTCTATCTGATTCTTGTCGTTCAGCATTCGCTCTTCGTCGGGTGTTGAGATATATCCGAGCTCGATGAGGCAAGCCGGCATTGAGGTCAGCCTGAGCACGGCAAGGTTCTGCTGATGCACTCCCTTATTGGGACGATTAGCCACCTTGCATACATGTCTTTGCAGCATCTTTGCCAGTTCGATGCTCTTTGTAAGGTTTCGGTCCTGTATAAACTCAAACATGATATTGCTTTCCGGTGAGTTGGGATCGAAGCCCACGTAATGCTGCTCATAGTCTTTCTCGAGCAGAATGACGGAGTTCTCGCGTTTTGCCACTTCCAGGTTGGTCTCCTTGGCGTGCGATCGTCCGTCGCCGAGCGTGTATGTCTCGAATCCTCTCATCGTGTGGTTGCCTTTGAGAGCGTTGGTATGTACGGATATGAAGAGGTTTGCCTTCTTGCGGTTGGCTATTTCGGCGCGTTCGTACAAGGGGATAAACACGTCAGTCTTGCGTGTATACACCACAGTAACGTCGGGGCAATTACGCTCCACGTAGCGTCCGAATGCGAGTGCCACATTCAGGTTTATGTTTTTTTCCTTCGAAAAGCTGCCCGGTGCTCCGGTGTCTTTTCCACCGTGTCCAGGGTCGATGCAGAGTGTAAACTTACGGTTAGCGCCAGCTGCTGCCGACACGAACGTTATGATGAGTATTATTGAGAGCAATATTTTTTTTGCCATAAATGAGATGCTGTAGGTTGGTCCAAATGTCTGAACTGCAACTTATTTTGGTGCAAAGATAGCGAATAAATCGTAAAAACGACGGCAAACTCGGAAAAACATGTTAGTATATTTTGCTTTGTCTTGTATTTTGCGTAAATTCGCAATATATTAAAGAAAAATATACAAATCTATAATTATGGCTCTTAAGTTATTCTATAAGAGCATCATATTGCTATGAAGACGCTTGGATGTATACGCTTTGCCGCTGCTGCATTATGTGCGGTCTTGTTGGCTATATTGACGGTGGCGTGCCACGATAAGAGGCAGCCGCGGTTGTCAAGGGTGCGGTCTGTCTATTACTGGAGCACCACTCTGAATATTGACTCCACGAAGACGGCTTTCCTTCGTGCCCACGGCATATCGCGTATGTATGTCCGCTACTTTGACGTGGTGGCGGACGCGAGTGGGAGAGCGGTGCCTAACGCCACGCTTAATTTCGTTACCGCAATGCCACAAGACGTCGACATCGTGCCTACGGTATTCGTTATGCCTGAATGTCTTCGCGGCGACCGCAAGCAGTTGGCTTCGCTCATCGTCAAGCGCGTCCTTCAGATGAACGAGACCAATGATGTCAATGATGTCAAGGAGATACAGATTGACTGTGACTGGACTCTTTCCACACGCCGACTCTATAATGACTTTATGCAGGCTATGCTCGACGAATGCCATAGCCGACAGCTCCTGCTCTTGTCCACCATCCGCCTTCACCAGCTCGCACAGACTCCGCCACCAGCAGACCGCGGTGTGCTGATGATGTATAACACGGGCGATGCCAGCGACATAAGTTGCCACAAACCTATTCTCGACCTGCATGACGCAGCCCCTTACTTGCCTTATCTGAAAGACTATAAGCTCAGCTTGAGTGCTGCTTATCCCGTCTTTACGTGGCGCATCCTGTTCCGTGGCGGTCAGTTCGTAGGCTTTGTCCATTACGATGGTGAATACCCGATACTCTCCAGCGACTCCATTGCCATCCGCCAACCCTCCCTCTCTGATATTATCTCAGCCGTAAACGCTATAGGCAACCGACGTCCTGAAGCCAATGACGAGATAATACTATTCGATCTCAATAACAACAATATTAACCGATTAAACTACGATGAGTATGAAAGGATTTTTAATAACTATTTTGATTGCAGCCCTGCCACTCATTGACGCCACGGCATGCATATCCGAGGGAAATACGCATAATCGTTATATGTTTTCCGTCTTTCGCCATGAAGCCATGACCGACGGTCCTGCATACTTGTATGACATCGACCGTTTCTGGCAGGATTATATGGGGGAGAACGGACCCGTCGGTGTCGATTACTTTAAATGGAACCGTGACGCAATCCTGAAAACTGCCAAGGAAAGAAACGATGAGGAGATGACAGCGTACATCAATTTGCTTAATCGTTACTTCAAGGCTTGTGAGGATTACGCCCGTGACGCATGGAGCTATCCCACGAAGGGGGATTTAGCACATCGGCATCAGACATTCACCGACGTTCTTGCCGCTGCAAAGGCATACGGCGGCAAGGCATTACGTCCGCAATACGTGCTGCTGCAGATGCGTGCAAACATGATGCTCGGCAATGACAATCTTAACGTAGAATTGTGGAAGACCTCAGCATCCAGCCTTCCTCAGGGTCCGTGGCGCGAAGCCATGCGCAACATCTATGCCCGTTCCTTGCTCAAGACAGGACAGCGTGGTGCTGCCTGCGACATCTATGCCGAGCAGGGCGACGTACAGTCCATCAAGTCTGTTATGCGCAACTATCGCAACCTTGCTGGCATAAGGACCATCTATGCAGAAAACCCTAACGCCCCGTCGCTCAATTACCTTGTGCAGGACTTTGTAAATAACGTGCAGGAAACGATAGACCAGAAGGTTGGTGGCTATGAAGATGCTGAATGGTTCCGGCAGATAGATGCCAAGCAGGTGTATCGTAAGGAAGCGATGGCGTTTGTACAGTTCGCCCTTAATGCCGCCAACGATAGTAAGGTGAAGTCGCCGAGTCTGTGGCTTGCGGCTGCAAGCATGATTGACTATCTGTTCGGAAATACGGAGCGTGCCATGGCGGAAGCAGAAAAGGCTGTTGCGGCTGAAGGCAGTCAGCGAATGCGCGACAATGCCCGTGCCATACGCTTGCTTGTCTCGACGCGTGACAACAAGCCTACAAAAGAATATACTGACTATCTGCTTGGCGAGTTCCGTTGGCTTGACAATAAGATAGAAGAGGAACGAGGCGGCAGCTACTCTTATAGTAATCACTATACTGACGTGAAGGAACGCGTGGTTCATCGCGGTCTGGAACAGCTCTTCCGCCGTGCAGGTATGGACAATACTGCCCTTGCCTTGTGTGCCATGACGAATGCTGATGACGAGTATTTCTATATGGAGCAGAGTCAGGCCGACCCTACCATATATAGCGAAAACCAGAATGTGACGTACAGTCCGTGGAACGAGTATTTCTGCAAGATGGACAGTCTTACTGCCGACCGCCTTGCCGACTATTACCGTTATCTCTCGTCCAGCCATGACAATGCCTTTGACCAATACTGCGTGCAGAACTCTTACCGCGATGCCGACTACTTCAATGACCTTATCGGTACGAAGCTGATAGCCGAGGGACGTTTTGCCGAAGCCATACCGTATCTTGACGGTGTGTCGATGTCGCTTCTTTCTTCCCAACTCATAGGCGCTTACTCGTCACAACGCCGTTATGACGTGCCGCGATGGTTCGGCAAGCAGAGGGTCAGCGAGTGCTATGAGCCGGTAACAGTAAACCGTAACATAAAGCTCGACTATTGTCGCGATATGGCTGACCGCCTAAATCGCTACAATCTTGCACGCGAAGGCGCTGCGAAGCAGCAGATGGCTTACGACCTTGCCGTGCGTTATTATCAGGCTTCATGTTACGGCGACTGTTGGTTCCTCACTCATTATTACAGCAGCGTCATGGATTCGGCTCGCTCTTGGGAGAAAGACTTTGCCGCTGAGACGGTGAAGTATCTTAATGTGGCTAAGCGAAGCGATGACCTGCAGTTGCGTTACCACTCCGTTTACGCCCTTGCGTTCATGCCCGTAGACAAGTGGGCTGAATTTGAGTATGACGGTAAAGTGATTCTCTATCCGCACTCTGCTCAATACGAGGCGTTATACGAACTTAGCTTGTTTGCAATGGCTTATCCCAATGTCGTGGACCAGTATACGCGTCGTTGCGACGTGCTTAAGAGGTACGAATATTATCTGCCTTAGCTTTAGTCTTCTCCGCGCGTTACCGTTAGCTCAACCCCGGCGCCGTTACAGTCGGCGCCCATCGGTGGGTTGAGTTTGGTGATGCGTAGCGTTATAGAGGTGATGTCCGCATAACTTGCCATAAGATGGTCTGTTATGCGGCCCGCCACATGCTCTATTAGTTTTGACGGGACATTCATCTCCTCTTTTATTATATTGTATACCTCGGCGTAGTTGAGCGTGTCAGCTACGTCGTCGGTATACATTGCCTTGGATATGTCATATCCCACGCGTACATTTATTATATAGTCATTGCCGGTGAGCTGCTCTTGAGGCAGTACGCCATGACACGCGTGCAGACGAATGTCGTCTATATGTATGAAAGATTTCATTATCTAAATTGAGGAATAGATAAGTTTAGAATTGAGAGTTATGATTACTCTATATTTATACTATTATAATATATACAATTAAGCATATCATAACTCTCAATTCTCAACTCTCAATTTTCAACTATAAATTGTGATTTATCCGCAGCGTGAAGCACCGCAGTTCTTACATATCAGGCATCCTTCCTGATAGACGAGAGTCTCCTGTCCGCATGACGGACACACCAGTCCTTTGGCTGCCGTTCCGTCCACCATGTATTTCTTGAGTGCACGTTCCACGCCGTTCTTCCATGTGTTGATGCTCTGGTCCTTAAGCTGCAGCGAGCTGACGAGCTTGATGACATGGTCGATTGGCATACGATAGCGCAGCACTCCGGAGATAAGCTTGGCATAGTTCCAGTATTCCGGGTTGAATTTCTCCGACAGTCCCTCCACCGTGGTCTTATATCCGCGCTTGTTCTCGAACTGGAAGTCATAGCGCTTCGTGCCGTCGGGGTTGGTCTGCTTGATGATGCGGCCCTTCGTTACGGTCTTGGGAAGAGCGATACCCTCCTCGTCGTCCTGCAGTCCGGTGAATATCTCGTAAGGATAGCCGTCCAGCAATCCTACGAAAGCCACCCACTTCTCCTTATTGTTCTGGAAACGAACCACGTCACAGTCCAGTTCCTTCGGACGTGTCTCCGTCACTGCCATTACCGGTATGCGGTCTGAGCTGGTTTTCTCCTTCTGGGCAGCGTTTTTCTTCTTGTCCTTCTTTGAAGCAGAAATCATCACACCCGAGCGGCTGCCGTCGCGATAGATGGTACATCCTTTACATCCCGAGCGCCAAGCCTCTATGTAAAGTTTGCCAACGAGTTCTTCGCTGACGTCGTTCGGAAGGTTTACGGTCACGCTGATGGAGTGGTCCACCCACTTCTGAATGGCGCCTTGCATTCTCACCTTCATCAGCCAGTCCACGTCGTTGGCGGTGGCTTTATGGTACGGCGATCGTGCCACGAGATCGTCTATCTCGTCTTGGGTGTATCGCTTGCTGGTGTCGATGCCGTTCACCTCCATCCATGTGAGGAACTTCTTGTGGTAAACGATATACTCCTCGTATGAGTCGCCCACCTCGTCCGTGAAGTCCACGTGTACGTCAGCGTCGTTGGGGTTCACCTTTCTGCGGCGCTTGTATACGGGCATGAATACAGGCTCGATGCCGCTTGTGGTCTGTGTCATGAGCGATGTGGTGCCGGTCGGAGCGATGGTCAGACAGGCGATGTTGCGGCGTCCGTATGTCATGATGTCGTCGTAGAGCGACGGGTTAGCCTCCTTTATTCTGAGGAGGAATGGGTTGGCAGCCTCGCGCTTGGCGTCGAACACCTTGAAAGCTCCGCGCTCACGAGCCATGTCTACGGAAGAGCGGTAGGCGGCGAGAGCCAGTGTGCGGTGTACGCTGACGCTGAAGTCTGTGGCTTCCTGCGTGCCGTAGGTCAGTCCCATTGCTGCTATCATGTCGCCCTCAGCCGTGATGCCCAAACCGGTGCGTCGTCCCTGCGAGCTCTTGTCCTTTATCTTCTCCCAAAGATGATATTCGGCGTGCTTGATGTCGTCGGTTTGCGGGTCGTGCTTTATCTTGTCCATGATAAGGTCAATCTTCTCCAGCTCCAGGTCGATGATGTCGTCCATGATGCGCTGTGCCTTGGTCACGTGCTCCTTGAAGAGATCAAAGTCGAAGCTTGCCTCCGGTGTGAACGGATTGCGTACGTAAGAGTAGAGGTTCACAGAAAGCAGACGGCACGAGTCGTACGGGCAGAGAGGTATTTCGCCGCACGGATTGGTGCTGACGGTGCGGAATCCGAGGTCGGCGTAACAGTCAGGGATGCTCTCGCGTATGATGGTGTCCCAGAAGAGGATGCCCGGCTCGGCGCTCTTCCATGCGTTATGCACAATCTTCTGCCACAATGCCTTGGCGGAAATCTCCTTCTTTACCTGCGGGTCTGCAGCGTCAATGGGAAATTGCTGTGTGTATGGCTTGCCGTCGATGGCAGCCTGCATGAATGCGTCGTCAATCTTGACGCTCACATTGGCTCCCGTCACCTTTCCTTCCGTCATCTTGGCGTCGATGAACGCCTCGCTGTCCGGATGCTTGATGCTTACGGAGAGCATAAGGGCTCCGCGGCGTCCGTCCTGCGCCACCTCGCGAGTGGAGTTGCTATAGCGCTCCATGAACGGCACAAGGCCGGTGGAAGTCAGCGCCGAATTGTTTACGGGCGACCCTTTCGGGCGAATCTGCGAAAGATCATGACCCACGCCGCCGCGACGCTTCATCAGCTGCACCTGCTCTTCGTCCAGGCGCATGATGGCTCCGTACGAGTCGGCGTCGCCCTCAATGCCTATCACGAAGCAGTTGCTCAGCGATGCCACCTGGTGGTCGTTGCCGATACCCGTCATCGGGCTGCCGGCGGGTATGATATATCTGAAATGGTCGAGCAGACCGAACACTTCCTGCTCATTCATGGGGTTGGCGTATTTGCTCTCTATGCGAGCAATCTCCTTAGCGATGCGGTGATGCATGTCTGTGGGCGACACCTCAAAGATGTTGCCGAAGCTATCCTTCATGGCATACTTGCTCACCCATACACGGGCGGCGAGTTCGTCACCGTCGAAGTATTTCAGCGAGGTCTGGAAGGCCTCGTCATAAGAGTACGTTTTCTGATTTTCCATTATATATATGTAGATGTGTTTTCTCTTGACCGTAATATCTGCAAAACTACAATAATAATTCCATATATAAGAATCATTTCGTATATATTTTGAGAAAAAGAATACGCCTCCTTTCTCTCGTTTCCGTTAAAAGCGCTACCTTTCCTCTATAAAACAAAAATGAATATCTCCGCAAAAGGTAACTAAAAATCGGT